>LUMM01000166.1_pt1 | contig 12813 bp, 13 predicted proteins | sample 729971 | NCBI WGS metagenome assembly LUMM01 (sample SAMN03860263, study PRJNA289734) | marine metagenome | biome: seawater column; feature: ocean; material: water; isolation source: Red Sea water column Station 22 - depth 50m | place: Saudi Arabia: Red Sea | collected 2011-10-15 | depth 50 m | reverse complement strand
GTATTAAGATCTCTCAAATTGCCACCAAGGTTTCGTTTGAAAATGGTTAAAGAAGATCCAGTAAGACTTGAACTAAGTCTTACTCCTTCTTACGGTAAAAATCCAGTTATTGTTGGTATAGTTGAATCTTTAGACTTAGTCGCGCGAAGAGATAGAGAAGGTAGACTCCCTAGAGATCTTCAAGGGACTTGGGACTGGACTGTAAGACATGGAAAAGTTAGTACTGGAGGTTGGAATCCTATGTTAAAAGAAGCATTGCAAACAATGTTTGATACAGGATTGCCAGCCATTGTATATGAGGAATTAACTGGAGATGAGTATCGACCTGTTGATGGTGTAAGACATGTTAAATAAATAATTTATTATTTTTCATAAAATCTTCCTTAAAACGTTAAAATAGTTTGATAGATAATTTAGTTAATTATGAATAAAGACAATCAACCAAGATTTGGCTTTGTAAACTTTGCAGAAACTTGGAATGGCCGTATGGCAATGATGGGTATTTTGATTGGACTTGGTACTGAATTAATTACTGGACAAAGTATTCTTCGACAAATTGGAATAGGTTAGTATTTTACTTAATTTCTTCTGCTTTCACATCAATGGTACTTTCACTTGGCTTTTTATTTAATTGATTTTTCTTACTTATATTCTCTAATTCTGCGCCACAATTCATGCAGGTTTCACTTAAACCTAATGATATTGCCCCACAATTACTGCATGTATTAATTTTAGATTTGTAAGAGTTAAAACCCATAAACACTAAAACTAATAATAGAAGAGGAATTAAAAATAAAAGAAGTAGAATATTTCCAACAAAGCTAATGAAAAAGTTAAATCCAAAAATTGGAATAACGATAAGTATGATTAATGAGTAGGTAAGAAGATTTTTATTAGCTTTAAGAAAATAATTCACCTTAGTTATCCTTATCTATAATTTCTTTTTTTATTTACTAAAGTCATACTAGCAATTACTACGCTCCAACACTGTCCAAAATATAAAATCACTCCTAATAGCCATACCCACAAAGTAAGTACAAGAAAACCTCCAATAAAACCGTATGCTTGAAATCTTACTCCAAGTGAGAGAATACTTTTACTTACTGCTAGGTTCAAAGTGGTTAGGCCAATTCCAATAAGAAAAGATCCAGGTAACAGTGGTTTCAATGGAACTTTTCTACTGGGTAAAAGTGCTTGTAATAAAAGAGCCATTAAAGAAAAGCCAATTAGTGGTATTGCAAACTGACCAACTTGTAATAACGGCAACTTTAATAATAAATCAGAAATAAGATTATTAGATTTTGAAAGATTTTCTAAAACGTTACTTGGGATCATCCTAAGATTTGCACTAATTTGATCTAGTACCATTAAAAAACCAATAAAGAATACTATTAAAAAGGCTTCAACTCTATTTCGGAGAAACTTCGAAGCTTGCACTCTCCAAGCAGCATTAACTTTTTTAGAAGGAATTTCGTCCTCCCAAAGCCTATCCGAACCTCTTTGAAGAGATAGATATGCATTTCCTGCTGTAAAAAGCAAAAACATAGCCCCAAGAATTCCTGCTCCAAAACCTTGATCTATCAAATTAAATAATGTTGTCTCTACTAACTCAACTACTGAAGGAGGTAAAAGCTGAGCAGCAATGGCAATTATTTGTTGATCTAATCCTTCTTGTTTTCCTAGGAACCATGAAGCTATTGAAAGAGAAATTAGAAGGATGGGAAAAAATGATTGAAGTGTGTAGTATGCAAATGCAGCGCTTAAATCAACACAATCAGATTTGCTCCATCGCTCACAAGCTCCCCATAAACTTTTCAGTATCCATGTTGAACTTCTCTGCATATTAATTTTCTTCAAATATTTATTTATTTACTTAATTTTTATTGTATCTGATTAAGAAATTTTTCAAGCAATTTTTTATTTATGATGCAACTATTTTTCTAATAATAAATTGCCCCATGGCTTTAAAATTTCAAATTTTTCAATAGATCTACAAGCAATTAATGGAAAATTAACATCGCTCAAGTCTTCTCCTGAAACTAAATTTAAAGGATCTGTTTCTAACCACTCTATAGAACAATTGAGTTCTTCTAATAGCAGCCAGGCTGCTGCAATATCCCATATCTTAGGGGTTGATTCTATTGCTCCGAAAGTTTGTCCCATCGCTACACTCGTAAGATTTAAACTCGATACACCTAAGAGTCTGATTTTGCCAGGAAATACTGAGTTTGGTTTTTTTTGTAAAATTTTTATTGATCTACTACATAAAGAAATGCATTCACTTTGACGATTATTTTGGTTAGGATCAATTTTCTTGTTATTTAACCAAACCCCTTTACCTTTAATGGATACAAACTTTTTTTTCAATGTAGGAATTATTAAAAAAGAAGATTGTGGTTTACCATCAACGAACCTTGCTACAGATATAGACCAGTAAGGAATACCGGCAGCAAAATTTGTTGTCCCATCGAGTGGATCGACCACCCAGTAAGCTTTTGAATTTGGAATTAACTTTTGCCCTTCTTCACTAAGAACGCCTTCACCTGGAGCTATTGAAGCTAAGCCATCTACGATTGTTTTGTCACTCCATAAATCACAACTTGTTAATAATGATCCATCTGCTTTATTGCTGGCGCTAATATTTCCAAAATCTTTTGTTTGACGTTGACTAACCAATTCAAATAAAGAATCTAATTCACGTAGTTGCTTATTAGTTAAATTTGGTGGATTCATCTTTATATATTGCAAATAGAATCTGTATCTTTAATTTTTTTATTATTACTACCCAAACAATTTTTACTTTTATCAAGGAAAGTTAATCTTTCTAATTCATCTATATTCAGATTGTAATTATATATTGCATTAATATTTTTTGATTTCGCATTACTTAATTCACTTTGCCTAACAAGAACATCTTTTAGAGTTGATATTCCGACATCATATCTAAGTCTGGAAAGCCTTACAGACTCTTTGCTAGATTCAATTTCTTTAAGAGAAGAGATTATTTTTTCTTCATTTAATTTAAGATTTAAATAGGCTTTACTAATACTTGTGGTTAAAACATTTTTTAGATTTTCATAAGCATATTTTTCGGATTCTGCATCTGCTATTTTTGATTTGTAGGAGTTCTTATTTTGTCCGCCATCAAAAATACTCCATGCAAAATTTAGACTTATGGTATTTGTATAATTAGATCCAGATTTTTCAGAGTCGATATTAGTTGCTAGAGAGTCACCCTTTGAAAATGTACTAGATAATGAATTACTGATATAGATATTTGGCTTATTTTGAGCTAAAAAGCTCTCTGCTTGGCTCTTTTTGATTGATTTTTGAAGAATAAGGTTTTTTAAGGAAAGATTTTTATCCAAACCCTCATTAATATTCTTATTCAATTTATGATTCCAAAACCCTATAAGATTTTGCTCTTTATTAGTTTCGAAATCTCCCTTAATATTAAGAATCTCTTTAAGAGAAATTTTATTAATTTCATGTTCTATTTTCTTTTCATTAAGTGATTGTTGATCTCGAGATAATTGAGCTTCTGCTTCAAGAACTTCAAATTTTGTACCAATTCCAGCATCTAGCTTCGCTTTAGCATTTTCTAAACTTGTAATTGATAAATCAAGTGTGAATTTTTTATTTTGAATATCTTGATATGACTTTTTGTATTTGTGATATCTGATTCTTGCTTCTTGAATTAAATCTTTTTTCTTAATCTCATAATTATTTTCTGCAATTTTGTAATTTGTTTTGGCAATTTTAATTTCAGATCCTCTTAGCGGGGCAATTACATCCCATTTAATATTCAGGGAGGGATTAGCCGTAAATTGTGATGTTTTTAAAGTAGGTGAATTGCTATTGTACTTTTTACCTGCGACATATTTTGGTAACCCATTGGCTTGAAAATCTAAGGATGGGTATCTTTTGGCAATTTGACTGGAAAGATTAAAGCTTGCAGAGGCTACTAAGTTTTGTAATGATTTTAATTCTTGATTATTTAATACAAGTTTTTCTATTTCTTGATAATCAACAAAAGTAATATTTGATTTTTCTTCTAAAACATTATCAATGTAATTTTTTGTTTCGCTCGATAGAACATTAAAGGTATTCATACTTAAAGTAAGCGGCAATAATAAGAAAGGATTTATTACTCTTCTAAGCATGTTTTATAGTTTCGAAAATATTCGATTAACCAATCAAAGTATTAATAATATCATTTGAATCATCAAGAACGTGAATTTTAGTATTTATTTGATTCTCAACTTCTTGAATATTTTTATCATCTAAAAATAAATCAGTATTAATTTTTAACATAATAGATGGTATGTAAACAGCTTCTCCTAAATCCTTATTTTTCAGCCCGTAAATTAGATCTTCTCCAGTAAGAAGACCTGTAACAACTTGATCTTGACCCCAATAAATACTTGGCAAACCATATAAATTAATTGTTAATCCATTAATTAAGTTTAATTTCTTAACTGTAGGAATTAGGGCTTCATAAACTAATTTACCAACAATCCAACTAACTTTTTTTGGCTTTTTTACTTTTTGGGGTAGGTTTTGAGTCTTCTCTCTTAATGCTTCTAGAAAGTTTCTAATAGTCCCAACTCCATTAGATTCTTGTGGCATATTTTCGTAGGTTTTGTAACTAGGTAAATTTGTACCAGCAATTAAATACCATTCGTCTGCTAGCCAACAAAAACGAGTCCCAAGAGTAATTTGTAGAGAGGCTTGAATTCTCTCTACTTGTTTAATAGTTTTTTTTGCGTATTCTGGGCTTATTGATTTCAATCCATCATTTTCAGGTCTAAATTTTGTAAGTCCTACAGGAACTATTGCGACTGAAAGTACTGTTTGAGAGGTTTTTTTGTAGAATTCAGCAAGTTCCAAAATTGATTTCTCAAGAATATCCCCATCATTTATATCTGGACAAACAACAATTTGAGCATGTATTTGAATAGAGTTTTTTTCAAACCACGAAATTTGATCAAGTATCACTCCTGCTTTTTTATTTTTTAATAATTTTTCTCTTGTGGCGGGATCAGTAGCATGAACTGAAATAAAAAGTGGGGATAGTTTTTGCATAGCAATTCTTTCCCAGTCTTCTTTTTTTAAATTCGTAAGAGTTAAATAAGAGCCATATAGGAAACTTAATCTATAATCATCATCTTTTATATAAAGGCTTTTTCTTTTACCACTTGGCTGTTGATCAATAAAACAAAATGGACATCTATTATTGCATTGCTTGATTGAATCAAATAATGCATCTTTAAAATTTATACCTAAATTAACGTCTTGATCTTTTTCAATATTTATATTGTGAATCTCATGATTTTTATCTAAAACTGATATGTCTAAAATTTCTTCACTAATCAGAATCTGATAATCAATTAAATCTCTTGGTTTTTTCCCATTAATACTAATAATTGAATCACCTGATTCAAATCCTATTTCTTCAGCAATAGAATTAGCTTCAATACTTTCAATTTCTGCAGGGTTTATTTTATAAGTAATATTAGGAACCAAAAGATCAATGGGATCTTCCGTGTAATTAATTTCTTGCCACACAATTTAAGGCCAAATACTCTTATTTATATTTATTCTAAACTTATATATGACTCAAAGTGTATTAAATACTTTTAAAAAACTAAATATAGGTGTGAAATTATGGGCCTTTTATTTATTAAAATATGGCATTCGCAGTTTTCTAAAACACGATTTAGATTAATTAAAATAACCTTTTTCATTGAAAGAATTAATTACAAAAAATTTAGAAGTAAAAGATAAATTCAACTATGAATCCCATAAGACAGTTGATTCATACGAAAATAGTTTTTTATCAAATCCTATATCTTTAAGATTGTGGTCTTCTTTTTTTGTAATTTTACCTATTTTTGTTCAAGCCCCTTGGGTTAGATTAGAACCAATAAGTGCTCTTTGTTTTACTTTTGTTATTGTCTTAGTGGCAATTGTTTTGAATCAGAAAGGATCAAATAAGTGGTTTATTGTCAGTTCATTATTACTTGGTATATCAGGTAGTTGGCTTGGTGGATGTTTGTTCTGGGGATGGTTAAGCCCATTTCCTATCCTACACATACCTGTTGAAGCTGTAGTTCTCCCATTAGCTTTAATTGGATTTGGTACTAATTGGAAAATAGGTTCAAGTTTTTATATCTCTTCTTTATTTGGAACCGCAGTTACCGACATTACAATATTTTTAATCGGAATCATGGATCAATGGAGGCAGGTAATTACAGCAGATTCTGAAAATGCACCCATGATTCTTCAAAAAACTTCAGAGAGTCTTATTCAAATAAAATCATTATCTATTATCGTTTTTGTTGCTCTTATACTTTGGTTTATTTCAAAAGAAATTTTAGATTCTGGCACAATTAATACTACTAGTGGTAAAGCACTCTTAGTTTCTGGTTACGTAATTCAAACGACATTAATTGTTGATGGTATTTTTATTGTTTTAGCAATTCTGCAACCAACTTTTAGTGGATTGGTTTAATGTTAAGGCCTCCATTTTCGCAAGAACCGATACCAATAAATAATTGGGATGTAATCGTTATAGGCGCTGGAGCTGCTGGCCTTATGACTTGTCTTGAATTACCCTCAAATTTAAAAGTGCTTCTTTTAAATAGAAATACTAGTAAGGTATCTTCCAGTAGATGGGCTCAAGGAGGAATTGCATCTGTTGTTAGACAAGATGATTCATTTGATCTTCATGCTGAGGATACTTTAAAAGCAGGTGATGGACTATGTGATTTTCAAGCTGTAGAAATGCTAGTTAAAGAAGCTCCAGGTTGTGTAGAAAGGTTGCAGAATTTAGGGATGATTTTTGATCAAAGTTCTGATCAACTAGCTACTACCTTGGAAGCAGCCCATTCACGAAGAAGAGTCTTACATGTTAAAGATCGTACTGGACGAGCATTAGTTGAAGTTCTAGAAGATCATATTGAGAATCAAAAAAATATTCTTCACTGCAGGGGTGTAAGAGTAACTGAACTTCTCATTGAAAATAAAGAATGTAGAGGAGTTCAGGTTCTTGATGGAGCAAATTTATATTGGATTAAATCTAGAGCTGTTGTTTTGGCTACAGGTGGGGGTGGGCACTTATTTACAAATACAACAAATCCTGCTCAATCCTCTGGTGAAGGGATTGCTCTTGCATGGAAAGCAGGAGCTGCTATCGAAGATTTAGAGTTCGTGCAATTTCATCCAACAGCTTTAAAATTTTATGGTGCACCTTGCTTCTTAATATCTGAGGCACTTAGAGGGGAAGGAGCGATTTTAGTTGATAAAAATGGTGAAAGTCCAGTTAAAAATCTTGAAAATCGTGATCTAGCTACTAGAGATCAGGTAAGTAGAGCAATTATGAAAAATATGCATGATAATAATGTAGACCATGTTGGCTTAGATCTTCGGTATATTGACCCAGAAAAAATTGTAGAGCGCTTCCCCACGATCTTAAGTCGATGTCAGGATTATGGCGTTAACCCTTTAAATGAGGTTATTCCCGTAGCTCCTGCAGCTCATTATTGGATGGGAGGTGTTAAAACTGATCTAAATGCATCTTCAACAAGAAAAGGATTATATGCCGTTGGAGAAGTTGCTTCTACAGGTGTGCATGGTGCTAATAGACTGGCAAGTAATTCACTGATGGAGTGTCTTGTTTTCGCAAGAAAAATGTCTTCAATTGTTTTGAATGACCTTTCTAAATTTGAAAAATTTGATAGATCATTTCAAGAGTTTGATATTGAAGATCCTAAAGAAGATCAAATTTCTATAATTGCTGAAAAAATTGATGAACTAAGAAAACTATGTTGGTTAAATTTAGGTGTATCTCGAAATAAGGTAAATATGAGTAAATTTTTAAATTACATTCAAAATGATATAGATAAATTAAATAAAAATGATTTACTAAATAGTCTTGAAAAAATAAAATTTGATCAAAAAATAAAACTTAGTGAACGCAATAGAAGAGCATTAAATCTTTTACTTGATTTAAAGAATAGACAAATAACCACCATAACTTTATTAAAAGCTTGTCTATTTAGAGAAGAAAGTAGAGGAGGGCATTATAGAGATGATTTCCCTGATAAAGATAAAAATTGGGAATGCCATACTAGACAACAGTTAGATCAAAAAATTCAAAAAAGATTTATTAAAAATTAAGATCTCCCTGATAGTCGGTTTTTGTTGCTAATTCATTTAAGTCACGCGTACCACTAATAATTTCTCCATTTATTTCCCAAGAAGGAAATCCACTGATTCCTTTCGTTTGGCATAGCTCATACTCATTATCTTTACCATCTTTAGCACACTCAACTACTTTTAATTCTTTAACTGCTTCCTTACCAAATAATTGTTTCTGATCGTGGCAATGCGGGCACCAGTATGCACTATACATAACAATATTGTTTTCACTTAAAAATTTTGCAAACTTTACCTTCTGGGGAGAGCTTGAAGTGGTAATTATTGGCGATACATTTTCAGTGGGGTTTGCAACATCAATAGCATTAGAGGGGTCAACGTTTGTTGACCAAATTAGCCCCCCCAGCAGGACACTAATGGCTACAATAAAACCTCTAAAAATCATAGGTTCTCTACTTTCGAACTTTGCTCCAATCATAGAAATTATAAAGATAGAAAACGATAAAATTGCTGAAAGTATACAAAAAAAGCAATATGCTTGAATCTTAAAAAACATTATATTTATCAATAAAAAGCTAAATGTTGATGACGCACAAGAAATTAGAAATACTAACCACCATAAAAACTTATTTAGTTTTTCTTTTGGGGAAATTAAATTAAGCGAGAGTATTATTGTGATAACTAATATTGATAAATATGTTATGAATCCAGCTAATGAGAGAGGTATATTAACTTGATTATTTTCAAATAAAGTACCCCAAGGACTATTTAAAACTGTTTCACAACCATTTTGTATCCCTGGGCATGAAAGCGAAGTAAATAATCCCCAGTTTTTTAAAGTAATCGAACCTGTATCAACTATGCCTATAGTGCTAAGAATTGCGATTATGATTTTTGGCCATTTCAAATCTTTTTTATTTCTTCTGTTTAAAGTCTTAAGGGCCATACAAAAAGAAAGTTTGTTATTTACATTATCTATCCTAATATTATCTTGGCATGAGAGTTATATACGAAATGCTGTTTAAATCTTTTAATTCTTATTTTTCAAGTTGTGAAACAAAATAGTCTCAATGTAAAAGAAAAAAAACTATCTAAGATTGCATTCAGTCATGTTGGTTGTGAGAAAAATCTTGTTGATACTGAACATATGCAAGGCTTATTAGATAAAGAGGGTTATGAAGTTGACAGCAATATAAATGATGCAAATGTTGTTGTTGTAAATACTTGCAGTTTTATTGAAACAGCTAGAGAAGAATCTATTAGAAAAATTCTAGAATATACAAATCAAGGAAAGGAAGTAATAGTTGCAGGCTGTATGGCTCAGCATTTTAAAGATGAGCTTATAAAAGAAATCCCTGAAATAAAAGGTTTGGTTGGAACAGGAGATTATCAAAAGATAGCCAAGGTTTTAGACAGAGTAGAAAAAGGGGAAATCGTTAATGAAGTTTCAAAAATACCTGAATTTATTGCAGATGAGGAAATGCCTCGTTTTGTAGATAAAAATAAATTTGTTGCTTATCTTCGCATTGCTGAAGGCTGCAACTATAATTGCGCTTTTTGTATTATTCCTAAGTTGAGAGGTCCTCAAAGAAGTAGAACAATAGAATCTATAGTTTCAGAAGCCAAAAGTCTTGCAAAAAAGGGTATTCAAGAAATCATATTAATTAGTCAAATAACAACTAATTATGGTCAAGATATTTATGGAAAACCATCATTAGCCAAACTTTTGAATGAGCTTTCTAAAGTTCCAATTCCTTGGATAAGGATACATTATGCTTATCCAACGGGTTTATTTGATTTACCACTTCAGCATAGTCATCCAGATGTGTTGAGGAGTATGAATAGACCTTGGCAGGCTTCTTTGAATGAATCAATTTTGGAGAAAATTAGAAAAGAAATCCCATCTGCTGTATTAAGAACTAGTCTCATTGTTGGATGCCCAGGAGAAAAAAAAGAACATTTTGAACATCTTCTCGAATTTTTGTATAGGCACAAATTTGATCATGTAGGAGTGTTTATTTTTTCTCCTGAGGACGGAACTGCAGCTTTTGATTTGCCAAATAGAGTATTCCCAGAGGTTGCAGAGGCAAGAAAAGATAATGTTATTTCAGTTCAACAAAATATCTCTAAAGATAAAAATCAGGCATATGTTGGTTCAAAAATGAAAGTTTTGGTAGAAAAAATTTTGGTAGAAAAAATATCAGATAATAACGAATTAATAGGTCGGTCCTACAATTTCGCTCCTGAAATTGACGGAAATGTGATTTTATCTATTAATACTAAAAATGATTTGAAAAATTATATTGGTAAATTTGTTGAAGCAAATATTTCTTTTGCGGATGAATATGATTTGTATGGAGAGACTATTAAAATTTTATAGTTTTTTTAAATTAATTTAACTGCTCTTAAGAGCTTATCTAATGCGAAAGCAGCTCCAAAACCAAAACCAATAAATGCAAAATAGAAAATGATGTTCATTAATTTTTTTATTTTTATTTAATTTAACATCAGATGAAAAGATTAGATTTTTTCGTTTAATTTCTTAATCTTGGATATATGGTAATTTTTTGTATAAACATTCTTCTGCTTTTTGTAGTTCCCGGCCTAAATATAGAGCATGATCGAATCTGGTTATTAAGTCAATACCTTCAAAAACTTCATTACTAACTCTTTTATTTTGAGAGTCGCATTTTATTGGTTCATTTGTTTCTGGGTCAAGAGCATAGCCTTCTTCATCGATGTTATTTAAAAAGTGCTCTAAAATTATTTTATTTTCTTCTAAATCTACTTTTATAATAAAATAACCGTTTGGATCTAAATCTATATATCGGTTGGATAGATTATTATCAATCTTTATTTTTTCATCTAAACTTTTACTAGAATTCATTCTTAGAAGTTAATAAAAAACTATATTACTAATATAATCTTTGGTAAAGCCGAATAATTTTTTATTTAAAGGGTATAGATTTATTTTCAAAATCAATTTCCATCTCGGTTTGTTTATTCACTTCATTTAGCCAAGGATAAATTATATTTTCCATATTTTTGTCAAACCACTTATGCATGCTAACGGTGCTTTTTGCAAAAAAACCTCTCCGTCTTTTATGTTTACCACCCGCTCCAGGATCAAACAAATGGATACTATTTTTTATTGCCCATTCAATTGGCTGGTAATAGCATAATTCAAAATGTAAATTAGATATTTCTTCTTGACTACCCCAATATCTACCCCATAAGTTGTTTTGATTTTTAACGCACATCGACATAGCAAAAATTTCATTTGAATCATGTTTTGATGCACTAAAAAGTAAAAGATTTTTTTTATTATCAACCAGTGTTTCGAAAAATGTAGATGTTAGATATTTACTTCCCCAAACTCCCCACCTCGAACAATGCTGTTCATAAAAATTATGCATTTTTTTGAGGATTTCTTGGTTGATATCATCTTCATTAAAAATTTCTACTTTTACATCTTGTTTAGTAATTGATTTCCTCTCTTTTTTGATATTTTTTCTCTGATTAGAGTTAAATCTACAAAGAAAATCATCAAACGTCTTTTCTCCATTACTCCTCCATTCACTGCTGGAATTTATCCATTTATGGTATCCCAAAGATTTAAGATGGTTGCCCCAGCTTTCGTCAATGTATAAAAAATTACAACTTAAAATTTTGTTTGTAATCGCAAAGCTTTCGATATGGTTTATGAGTAAATTTGTAATTTCTTTCTTATCTTCATTTTTTTTATAAAGAAATTGATATCCATTTACAGGACTATAAGGACTCATTCCAATTAATTTAGGGTAATAATTTAAATTCAGCTCTTGAGCCAATCTTGCAAATGATTGATCAAAAATGAATTCTCCATAGCTATGATTTTTTAAAAAAAGTGGAGCAATTCCTAATATTTCTTCATTTTTATAAGCAACAAAATATAGAGGTTGCCAACCAGTTTCTCTTGAGACACTTTTTGATATTTCAAGGTTTTTAAGCCAAGTCCATTCATAGAATGGATTATTGATTTCATTTGTTAATTCATTCCATATCTCCTTGGAGATTTCCTTAATTGACAATTTGACTTCAACTTTATGTATTTTTTGGTTCATTTATTATTGAATCTATTTCAAATTTTTTTGTAATGAATATGGATTTCATTATTCATTAAATTTTTAATTGATTTTATTTCCCATAGCCTTTTGAGATTAAAAATCGCATTTGTTTGTTCTGGAGGGATCCATGTATATCTACCTCCAATAATTCGTGGAATTATTGTAATTTTTATATCTGTTATTAGATCCTCTTTTATAAATGAATTTATAAGTTTTGCACCTCCTAAAAGAGCTAGATCATTTATCCCTTGTTTTTTAAGTGAAATTAAAGTTTTACTCCATGAATCTTCGAAAAAGAGTTGTTTCTCGAAGTCATTATTCGACGAATTATCAACTTTACTTGAGCTTATTAGCCATCTTCTAATTGGTTGACGAAAGTATTCCCAATTACTGTTAAATTTTTTGCTATTTGAAGCAACTATAGAAATTGGTTGTTTTTTTGATATTGTTACTTCGTCATTACCATTGAGATTTTTAATTAGGTAAGTTGATTGATGAGCTATTAAAGTACCTAAACCAAAAATGGTGGCGTCAACCATTGATAAGT
>LUMM01000449.1_pt1 | contig 12971 bp, 15 predicted proteins | sample 729971 | NCBI WGS metagenome assembly LUMM01 (sample SAMN03860263, study PRJNA289734) | marine metagenome | biome: seawater column; feature: ocean; material: water; isolation source: Red Sea water column Station 22 - depth 50m | place: Saudi Arabia: Red Sea | collected 2011-10-15 | depth 50 m | reverse complement strand
TTCCTGATGCGGAAGGATCTCGACGATTCCGAACTGAAACCCGAGGATGAACAGGTTCATGAAGAGTGGCAAAAACGTGGGCTTTCACGAGGAAAACTCCGTAAACATGTGATGAAGATGATGGATTGGGACAACATTCCAGAAGTCGCTGTTGATGAAATTTTGAGCCAGATACGTGAACAAATCAGTTCCTAAGAAAAAGATCATTGGCAAGCATGAAACCTGACTCATTTTTCAAAGGTACCCCGACCTACCTCCTGGACGAAAAGCTCGCTGAAGCTTTTCATATTGCCAGGTTGTTGGAAAAACCGCTGCTGCTTGAGGGTGAACCGGGAACCGGCAAAACCAAACTCGCTCAGGAATTCGCAATTCAGGAGGATCGTCAAATCTTTGAAGTTCCAATCACCTCCGAGAGCAAGGTTTCTCAATTGGTATCCAGGTTTGATGAAGTCCAGCGGTTGATGGATGCCCAGGCTGCAATTGCCAATGCACAGATGAAACAGGCAGGCATCGATATGGAAATTGACACTGCCGGTAGAAAGGTCGATCAACTGGAGCAATACGTCCATCTTGGTCCGCTTGCGGAGTCTTTCGCCAATCCGGGTTCGGTGATGCTCCTGGATGAAATCGATAAAGCCCCGAGAGAACTTCCGAACAACCTGCTGTTTTTACTTTCTGAGCGGAAAATTGTGATTCCTGAGACCCAGCAGGTAATCAGCTGTGAGCCTGGAAAGATGCCGGTGATCGTTATCACTTCCAACCATGAACAGGACCTTCCTGCTCCTTTTATCCGCCGATGCATTTACATGTACATTGAATTTCCGCCACCTGAGCGGATGAGAGAAATCGTGCGCATGCATCATCCAGGAGCCAATGAAAATATGGTCAAAGCGGCGATTGAGATTTTTTACCAGCTTCGTGAGTTGAACCTTACACGAAAACCTTCAACCGGAGAAATTCTAGACTGGATCGCTTATCTGGTTCGTGAAAACATCCAGAGTTTGAAGGATATCGAACGATTGAAAGGAGCACAAACCCTGGTCAAACACCGGGATGATCGGGAACTGCTCCAACTCATCCAGGAAAAAGGGATTTCTTCTGCCTCACAGGCAAAATCCGGGCGTTGGTAATCCCTCCCATTTAGTTTCCAGATTTCAGATGGTTTTCATACTTTACATCATTCTTGGATTTTTCCTCGGAAGCATCCCCTTCGGCCTGATTGTCGGCAAACTCTGGCTGGGAACCGATGTGCGACAACAGGGAAGCGGAAATATAGGAATGACCAATGTCATGCGCATCGGCGGAAAAGGTCCCGGCATCCTGACCTTTATTCTCGATTTTGCAAAAGGCTGGCTGGCAGTATTTCTTGCCGGAATGACCATAATTCCTGATGAAACTGATCCATCATCCCCAATCCTATTTCTCAGCATGGTCGCGGCATCTGCTGTTTGCGGACATATATTTTCAATATTTTTGCATTTCAGAGGGGGAAAAGGAGTCTCCACCATGTTCGGGAGCCTGGCCTCACTCCAATTCGAAATCGCCCTGATTTGCGGCATCATCTGGGTCTTGATGTTTATGACTAAAAAAATCTCCAGTTTGTCAGCCTTGACGATGCTGGTTGTGATGCCATGGCTCTTTATTATCGTACCCTGGGTCCAAAATATTTCCTTTTCCGGGTATCAGTTCATGATTATGTTTGCTCTTTCAGGACTCATGATTTACAAACATCGAGAGAATATAGGGCGTTTATTGAGCGGACAAGAAGGAAAATTAAAAAGCGAAACACGTTCCGAGGAAACAAAATGAACCCGATCAGCAAGCTAAAATTCTTTTTAGGGCCCGGGATGTTTCAACATACGATCAATTTGTCTATCCTGGCAATCATCTGCTGGGTCGCATTGATCCAATTCCCGGAATGGGAGTTTCTGGGTTATCCTCTATGGATCAGCCTGATCCTGGTATCGACGGTCGTGATTTGGCGTGCCGGGGATTTCTTCTCACCCGGTGCGGAATACGTTCAAAAGCAGCACAAACTTCCGGAATCGGTTAAAGCCGCCGTGATTGACGCGATTGCCAGTTCTTTTCCTGAATTTTGTGTGGCAGTGATCGCGGTGATCATTCTTGGAAGGGCCGAAGTAGGAATTTCGAGTATCGTCGGTTCTGCTTTATACAATGTTCTTGTGATTCCTGCAGCAGCTGGTTTGATGGCACCCACGGCAATGACCATCAACAAGGAAGTTGTCTGGAGAGACAACCTTTACTATCTGGGTGTGGTGGTTTTTCTACTTGTTGCCCTCGCCTTGCCTTTCTTTTCAGTTCCCGTTGAAAACCCTGAACCCAATACCCAATATTGGGGAATGATGGTCGCCCTGTTATTCATCGCCTTGTATGTGATCTATGTCTTCCTGCTTCATCACTCCTACAAGGCGAGTTTAAAAAACAACCAAGATTCAGATGTTCAAGAATCAGAGGAAGAGGATGGTGAAGAGGAGGAATTAGAAATTTCTTCAGAACCCCAAGCCTGGGGCTGGATCATTGGAATGATGCTTTTGATGGGTGGAGCATCTCATGTATTAGTCGAAGCTGCGATCCATCTTGGAGACCTGGCTGGAATCGATGCCGTGATCATGGGATTTGTTGTGATTGCTGCAGGAACTTCAGTCCCGGATACCGTTCTTTCAGTGATCAGCGCAAAAAAAGGACAATATGATGCTGCCATTTCAAACGTGTTCGGAAGCAACATTTTTGACATCTGCATTTGTCTCAGTTTTCCAATCCTGATTGCACTGGCCATGGGAGGCGGTCCAACCCCGATTGTTTTACCCCAAATTGAACTGATTGGGAGCCTGATTGCAGCAACTTTAGTAGCATTTTACTTTTTCCGAAGTGGCTACGAACTAAGCAAACCAGAATCAATCATCTTATTAGGAATATACTTCCTGATCGTGATTCTTTCCTTTACTTTTTGAGCGTGAAAACTGAGAGCCTCACCCAACTGCTCTCATTTCTGGACGCATCCCCGACTCCCTTTCATGCGGTCGATGCTTTACGGAATCGTCTCAATGCTTTTGGTTTTGAAGAACTCCTGGAACAGGAATCCTGGAAAATACTTCCGGGATCGAAATATTTCGTGGTTCGCGGTGATACTTCCATCGCTGCATGGATCCAGGGAACAGAATCTCCTTCGGTAACCGGTTTTCGACTCATCGGTGCTCATACCGATAGTCCCAATCTCCGAATCAAACCTCAACCTGATCTCAATCAGCACGGATACCTACAATTTGGGGTCGAAGTTTATGGGGGTGCCCTGCTTTCAAGCTGGGCTGACCGGGATCTTTCCCTGGCTGGAATGATCTACCTGAAAAACAAAACAGGAAAAATCGAAGGACATCTTCTTCATCATCGCGAACCGCTTCTGAGGATTCCTTTACTCGCAATCCATCTCAACCGGGATGTTAACGAAAAAGGACTGGTGCTGAATGCCCAGACGCACCTTCCACCGGTTTATGGCCTGGAAGATAATGAGGACTCCGGAAAAGGAATCCACCAATTACTAGCAGGAATGATTGAATGCCAGGCCGAAGACATCCTCAGCTATGACCTCTCGCTTTATGACACCCAGCCCGCGTCGACCCTGGGACAAAACCAAGAATTCATTGTTTCCGGAAGATTGGACAATCTCTACTCGTGTTTCTCTGCCGTTGAAGCCCTTTTAGAAGATCAACACACACCATCCCCTCAAACCAGGATGGCGGTATGCTTCGATCATGAAGAAATCGGAAGCATGACTGCCCAGGGCGCCCGTTCCTCCTTCATCACAAGCCTTCTTAAGCGTCTGAACCAGGAAAACGATAATGACGCCTACGAACGCTCCTGCGCACGTTCCATGCTGATTTCAGCCGATATGGCACATGCGGTTCACCCGAATTTTTCAGAAAAACATGAACCGCAGCACTTTCCTCAAATCAACGGGGGGCCTGTGATCAAAATCAATGCCCAGGGAAGGTACGCCACCAGCGGCAGTTCGGAAGCAGTGTTTGAGCAGATTTGCAGGGAAAAGGAGATCCCTGTTCAAAAATTCGTCAACCGCACCGACCTTTCATGCGGCAGTACCATCGGCCCCTTTGTTGCCGGTAATTTGGGAGTTCCTACTCTGGATGTCGGATCGGCAATGCTCTCCATGCATTCCGTCCGGGAAATGGCCGGATCCAATGATGTGGGTTGGATGATTGAGGCTTTCAGAGGATTTTATACCCGCCCAGCCCTCGCCTGACTGGATCTTGTCAGAATCGGGTTATTCACCCAAAACGATCACTTCGACTCGATTATTGAGTTTTCGTTTGGTGGGAGAATCATTGCTGAACTTCGGCCGGGTTGAGCCAAAACCCTTGGCAATGATTTTGGTGGGATCCATTCCGTTATCCACAAAAAACCTGGCTACTTTTGCGGCACGTGCCCCCGATAGTTCCCAGTTGGAGGACCAGTTCTTTGGTTCCGAATCGTTTGTATGACCCTCGATCTGGATTCGGTTGGGAAGCAGGAATATCAGTTTTGAAAAACGAGTCAGTTCCTCAACCCCCTTTGCATTCAGATCAGTTGATTCTTCCTCAAAGAAGGTGCTGGCCTTGAAGGAAACGACCACCCCCTTGTCTTCGACATTAACATCGGCGTCATCCCCAAGCTCGCTTTCTTCAACTTTCTTGGAGATGTCCTCAACTACTGAATCCCGTCCTTCACTGATGAAAGGGGTTCCCGCAGGAAGAGGTTTAAAGCTGGAGGCAACGCTTTTGAATTTCTCCGTCTCATAAACGCACATCGAAAAAAGAAGCACGAAGAAGCAAAAAAGCAGGGTAACCAGATCACCGTAGGTAAAAATCCATTCCTGGTCAAAGGGGATGCAAACTTCACAATCCTCCTCATCGATCATTTGGCCCATGGCCGGTCACTCCTTAAACGGTTCAGTTTGGTGAACTGACACAATCAACGTGTCTGTTCTTCTGGAAGCAGCAGTATTTCCACCCTTCGGTTCAAAGCTCTTTTATAGGCGGTATCAGCGTTGAAACGTGGCCGTGAATCTCCATATCCAACCACCTGCATTCTCTCAGAAGCAATCTTGTTTGCCTGGAGAAAACCGGCAATGGCAGATGCACGGGCAACCGACATTTCCCAGTTTGAAGGAAAGCGGTTGTTTACATCGGTATCGTCAGTATGTCCTGATATTTCGATGTCATTTTGCATCTGACCAATGATCGGAAGCATCTTTTTCATCGCCTTGACGGCTTTCTCGGAAATCTCAATCGAACCCTGCTCAAACGAGACCGTCCTGCGAAAAGTCACTTCCACCCCCTTATCAGAGGCATTGATTTCCACATCGTCCGGTACATCCAGTTTCTCCAACTGTTGAGCTGCCTTATCCAGGTTGGAACTCTGGCCGCTAAACACAAAAGGGCTACCAGGAGGATTTTCTTTGAAACTGGCTGAGATCTGCTTGATTTTCTCGACATCGGTCTTACAAAGCGAAACCAGCAGGACGAAAAAGCAAAAAAGCAGGGTAACCAGGTCACCGTAGGTGAAAATCCATTCCTGATCGAAAGGTTTACAGACTTCACAATCTTCTTCATCGATCATTTGTCCCATAGCAGGAGCTCCAGATCAGATTAAAGGAATGGAAAAATTACCCATAAGGAGAGGATCAACCACCTTCTCCACCACCATCTCCTCCTCCGCCTTCAAACTTGAGGGCTTCATACATGGCCTTCTTATCATGAAATCAGGACGCTGACCTGCTTCAATGTAAAGGACCCCGTCACGAATCATTTCCAACAGGACTTTCTCTTCGGCAAGGTTGACCTCAAGTTTGTTCTTGGCCGGGGAGAAAAAGACGTTCGCAAAAAGAGAACCGTAAAAGGTCGTGATCAGGGCCACGGCCATCGCCGGTCCGATCATCGAGGGATCATCAAGGTTTTGGAGCAGGAGCACGAGTCCGACGAGCGTACCTAACATTCCCCAGGCAGGACACAGAGAAGCTGCAGATCCAACCACACCAATCTCAGATTCTTTAGCTGCCTGGTCGTATTTGATCTGGTGGGCAAGCATATCCACAATGTCCTGACGGTCCACCCGGTCGACCACCAACCTGAGTCCACCGCGTAGGAACAAGTTCTCGATGCTGGGCAGGGCATCTTCGATGGCGAGAATGTTTTTCCGAGCAATCTTTGCCACATCAACGATCAAAGTCAGGGTTTCTACCAATTGAACGCCATGAAATCAGAACCGAAGCAACTGTTCCTCCAACAACAATAAGCAGCGACGGAATGTCAATGAAGTAGGCCAGGTTGCCAATATTGACTTGGAAGGTGCTGAAATCAAAACACATTGCAATTAACAGAAGGGTGAAACCAAGAATGGTTCCGATCATCGTCCCTTGTTCCATAGCTTACTTCTCCAAAATGTATGAATATTTAGACATGAGGCATTTTTTTCGTTCCTGAAGCCACCTAATCGACCTTAAAAGGCATAGCAATAATTGTGTCAGCCGATGGTACAAATGATAATTTTCATTCGAATTTGAATAGATACATAAGGTTTTTCTCTCCGTTATCGGGCTTTAGATCACTTGTTAGGAAAATTCTTTGTCAGAATGAACCGAAGAGTTCCTGAGCGTTTTGAGTCGTCTGTTTCGCCAATTCAGTTTCTTCCATCCCCAGGAGCTCTGCCACGAAAGTGCATACCACCGAAACCCTTTCCGGAGCATTCGGTCTTCCACGGAAAGGAACGGGTGAAAGGTAGGGAGAATCGGTTTCAAGCAGCAAACGTTCCAACGGGGTATGGAGAACGACCTGCCTGAGATCCTCGGCATTCTTAAATGTCACGATCCCATTGATACCAAGATACCATCCCATCTCGATCAGTTCTTCTGCCATTTCCCGGGAGCCGGTGAAACTATGGGCAACCCCTTTCCTAGGAGGAGAGAGTTTTTTAAGGATATCCAGGGTATCCTGCTCGGCTTCCCGGGTATGCATCACCAAGGGGAGATCCAGTTCCTCTGCCAGTTCCAGTTGTTCCCGGAAAGCATTCATTTGTGCTTCTTTGGGCGAGTAGAGGTAATGATAATCCAGCCCTGCCTCCCCGATTGCCAGCAGTTTTGGACTTTCATCCTGATCCCTCAGCTTCTGTTCTGAAAAGGCATTTCGGATTTGGTCCGAGATTCCAGGATGGTATTCCGAAGCAGAATGCGGATGAACCCCCAGGGTTCCAAAAACATTGGGCCAATTCCGGCTCAGTTCTAAGACACGTTTCTGCGATTCTTCATCAACTGAAATCGTGATCACCTTTTCCACCCCGGCTTCTTTGGCAGAAGAGAGTATCTCAGGAATTTCTGCTTTGAGCATATCCAGATGACAATGGGTATCAATCAGTCCTTGCATAAAAATTGGCTTAAAAAAAATGACGTTTGCGGATAGAATCGTGTATTTTACAAATCAAAAACCTCTGAAGGGATGATAGAAAATTGAACAAACTTCGTTGATGGACAACCAATTCAAAAAGAACTGTCAGACACTTTGCTCGCAAATCGAGTATCAATTTCAGGACGAGGAACTGCTGCATCTGGCACTGACCCATAAATCCTTCACCGAATTTAAATCAAAAACCGGACAGAGGAACAACGAGAAACTCGAGTTTTTAGGAGACGCGGTTCTGGACATGGCCATTTCCGAGCTTTTGATGGACCGTTTTCCTGAATTGGACGAAGGCGGTCTTTCAAAATTCAGGGCAAGTCTTGTCAACGAAGATGGATTGGCCCACATTGCCCGAAAGATGGACCTGGGAAAATGCCTGAGGATGGGAAAAGGGGAAGACCTTTCAGGAGGCCGGGAAAAATCCTCATTGCTGGCTGATGCATTGGAAGCCGTTTTTGCGGCGATTTACCTCGATAGCAGGAAAGCTGGAGGCTTTTCCAAGGTTTCCAAAATCATCTATGAACTCTACTCTGATGAATTACCGGATCAGGTTGATTCCTTCATTTCAAGGGATTACAAATCAGAACTTCAGGAAGTGGTGCAGAAAAGCCTGAATCTTCCAGCAAATTATGAGCTGATCAATCAGTTCGGCCCGGATCATCAAAAAGAGTTTGAGATGGTGGTCAAAGTGGAAGAGCGCATCCTCGGCAGGGGAAGGGGTTTTAGCAAAAAGCAGGCGGGACAGGCCGCAGCTCAGGACGCCCTGGTCCGCATGCAAAACGAATCTGAATGACGGTCATAGAGTTCATTTGATGCAGGAATCCCAGAAAGTCCGGATCAACAAACTCCTCTCCCAGGCCGGTGTTGCTTCACGCAGGGAAGCAGAAAAACTGATCCATGCCGGCAGTGTTATCCTCAATGGAAAAACGGTGACCGAACCTGGGCAGACGATGCTTCCGGGGACCGATCATCTGACGGTGGAAGGCAGGAAAATCCGTTTCCACCAAGCTCCAAAAACCAAAGTCTATGCGCTGTACAAGCCCAGGAATTGCATAACAAGCCTGAATGATCCCGAGGGAAGGAGAACCGTTAAGGACTTTTTCCCCCGTGATGCCGGAAGACTGTTCCCGGTGGGAAGGCTTGATTATGACGCGGAGGGACTGCTGCTGCTGACCAATGACGGAATGCTGGCCCATCGGTTGATGCATCCTAATCATAAAGTCTGGAAAAGTTACTTCGTCAAAGTCAAAGGTATGGTTTCTGAGCAAGTCTTGAGAACCTTGTTCAAGGATTTTAACCTCAGAGGAGTTGGAAGAACTTTCTCGGGAAACGGATGGCTGAAACCGAAAATATTGATTCGAACCGTTGATTTAAATCATGCCAAAAGCGGAACTTTACAAAATCTCGGTAGTTGAAGGAAAGGTGCTCGTCAGGGTTCCTCCCCAGTTGGTTGGGGCACAGACAGCTTCCCTGGATGACATCCAAGCCGATTTGCACCTGATGGATGTTGATTACATCCCGGAAAAACTACTCGAGATCTATGAAAGAACCTCAGGAGAATTCGACTACCTCTGCGATGAAGAAAGCAAGGATTTCACCCTCCAGATCGAACTGACCAAGGACGAAAGTGCCGTTTATTTAAACATCGTTCCGCCCAAAATAGAAGAAGAACCACTGACTGAAGAGCGGATCTACGCGGCGCTCAAGGAAAAGGGAATTTACCAGGGAGTGCTGGAGGAAAACATCCAGAAGATGATTTCTGAAAAAATCTATTACGAGCCGACCATGATCGCCTGCGGCAGGATACCCGTCAACGGCAAGGACGGTTACGCGGAAATCCTCTTCCTCCCTGAGGCGGAACGGCCTGCTCCGGGAAGCCAGTTCAACCTCCGGGAAATCCCGATGCTCCAGGAAGTCAAGGCAGGGGATGAACTGATCAAGATGATTCCCTCCACCGCCGGAGAAGACGGGTTTACCATCACAGGCAAAGTAATCGGTGCGACTGCAGGGCGTGAATTCAAAATCTTTCCGGGGCGAAATACCCGTTTCAACGAAGAACGAACCCATATCATCGCAACCAGTGACGGAGTGTTATGCCAACTCGGGGAATACCTATCGGTCGAAGAAGTACATGTGGTCGACAAGGTTGATGCCAGCACCGGGCATGTGCGTTTCGACGGGGTAATCAAAGTCCGCGGGAATATCTCTGACCGATACAGTGTCGAAGGCGTTCGGATCGAGGTCGGTGGAACCGTAGGTAAGGCCAGACTCCGCTCGATCGGGGACATCCGCGTTGCCCAGGGCATCATGGGCAGCATGATCCAGGCAGGGGGTTCCGTGCTCGCGCAGACCATCACAGACGCCCAGGTCAATGCAGCCGAAAATGTGGTCGTTTATGACTACATCATCAATTCCAAGGTCAATGCCGGAAATAACCTCGACATCCCAACCCACCATGGTTATGCCCATGGCGGAACTTTGCAGGCTGGAAACCTGATTCGGCTTCCCAAAGTCGGACCTCCCGAAGAATTCGCCAAGGAGGAGGATGAAGTTGAAGAACTTCCCACGACCACGACCATGCTGGAAGTCGGCATTTCTCTCGCCAGCAGAAAACAATTCAATACGCTGCTGGAAAACATCCAGAATAATTTCAATGAGTTCGAGGACAGTCTGAAGGAAATCCTCCCGGTTTTCGAAAAATCCATCGAGGAAGGTCTTTCTCCGGAAGATCTGGATGCATTGAACGAAGCAGGTGAGGAAGCTTCAAAAAAATCCAGAATGATCTTTCTTGACAACAAAAAAATCCGACTTCAGCGTGAGATCAATCATCTCAATGAAACCGTCAATGGTGGGATCGTCTTCATCACCGGAGGCATCCAGCCTGGAACCGCGATCAATGTCCGCAGGATGCGTTACAATGTTCTGACTCCGACGACAAGCATGGCTTATCATTTTTCGCAAAACGGGGTCCAGTCCGCAGCTTGTGAAACGATGATTGATGATTACCGGAAGTATCTGCTCAAACTGCCCGCATGATTGAACAGGAAACCGTTCTACTCCAATCCATCTTGAAACATGGCTGAAATCACAAGAGAAGATCTGGAACGGCGGGTCAAGCGCCGGGAAAACCTGAAAGACATGGATCTCAGCGGACTGAACCTCGACGACTTGGCCATGGAAGGTGCGATCTTCCGCAAATGCAAACTCACCGGCACCACATTCAACCACGCCCGAATGGCCTTTGCCCGTTTCGAAAACTGTTTGATGAATGACTGTGAAATGCAGCGTTCCAACCTTCAGGAAGCCTCCATCCGTGAATGTGACCTCAGTAATTCAGATCTCGGTGACAGCGAAATGACCGAAATCAATATGAGTAAGAGCGTCTTGAGCAAAACCAATCTCAGTGGATGTTTTCTTAATCATTCGGTTTTCATTGGCTCTGATTTGCAGCTCTGCAATTTTTCCCAGTCCACACTTAACGGCAGTTTTCTCAACGGGGCAAAATTGATGGTCTGTGACTTCACTGCCGTCAATGCTGAGAATTTAACTGCCCAGGATGTGGATTTCACCGGATCCATGTTTGAGGGCGCCCACCTCAATTCATCCCGAATGCAGAAAAGCCGCTTCAATTTCTGTAACCTGAGCGTTGCCTCATTCAAGGAATGCGATTTGAGTGAAAGCCAAATTGCTTTCTCAAAACTGGATTATGTGAATTTCAGTTCTGCTACCCTCAATTCGGCATTGCTGATCAAAGTTTCAGGAATCGAGGCAGACCTCAGCGGAGCGCTTCTCAACGGCGCAAAAATGCAGAGAGCGGAACTGACCCAAAGCAAATTCGATAATGCCGAAATGAACGGAGTCGAAGACGATGAAGCGGTCTTCGATGAATCCAGCTTCGAGGGCACTGCCCGATGAAAACCTCTCAGACCCTTCTCCTCATTTTCCTGGGAATGATCCTTGGGTCCGGAGCATGGGCTGAATACCGGGCCTACGAGTTGGAAGTCTTCGACCGGACCACCAAAACCTCCGAAACGATCATCACTTCCTTTTCTCCGGCTGATTACATTCTGACCCATGGGGGACCTGACCGGATCGGCATCATCATCCGCGCCTCCTGGGTCTGCTACGGAGACACTTCCCGGAGAAAAAAAGTCTGCCCCGTTCCCAAACCGATCAATCCGCGTTATAAAGATGGGGACCGGGTTCAGATCATGCTCGACAAACACCTGACCCACGAATGGGTCGGAGTCGTCGAAAACAGTTTTTTCAGGCCGGAACTGCGGAGCAACGTCTACGGCATCCGGTTTCCCGACCGTAACAACCTCTATACCCGTTATTACGAAGCCAACCTCAGAAAAGCACCCTGACCCAAGGGCACCACCACATACCTGCCAAACCCCTTGCACACAGAGGAAGAATGAAAAAAAAGATACACGACGCAAGCCTGATGACCGCCATCAAAACCCCTTACAAATCCGGGGGTGAGATCGACCTGGACTGTTATGACGAACTGGTCACAGAACAGATGCGCAATGGGGTGGAAGGGTTGATTGTCTGCGGAACCACCGGAGAAGGCCATTTGATGGACTGGGAAGAACACCTGATGCTCATCGCCCACAGTGTCAACCGCTTCGGTGATGAACTCGTGATCGTCGGCAATACCGGCAGCAACAACACCCGTGAAGCCCTGAAAGCCACCCGTTACGGTTTTGCCTTCGGTATGGATGCCTCACTCCAGATCAATCCCTACTACGGAAAAACGTCCGAAAAAGGGCTGAGGGAACACTTTAACCGTGTGCTCGACCTTGGCCCTGCCATCATCTACAACGTGTCTTCCAGAACCGGTCAGGACCTCCAACCGGAACTCATCGAATCCCTGGCGGAACACTCCAACCTCATCGGCGTCAAAGAATGTTCCGGAAACGAAAGAATGGGTTCCTACGAATCTAAGGGGATTGCCTGCTGGTCTGGAAATGATGACCAATGCTTTGAAGGCCGTCACCGAAATCAATCCCATGGAGTCATTTCCGTTATTGCCAACCTGTTACCAGGGTTGATGCGCAAACTCATGGATGAGGATAACTCCGAACTCAACCAAAGGCTGCAGCCCCTGATGGCGTGGCTCTTTCACGTGCCGAGTCCCAATGCCCTGAATACCGCCATGGCCATGACCGGCGCCGCCCCTCCGGTCTTTCGCTTGCCCTATGCCCCCCTGGACTCCAATGCCAGGCAGGAAGGATTTCAGCTTCTCAATGCTTTTTCGGATGAAGAACGAGTCGGCAATACTCTGAAATTGATGGATGATTCGGATTTGGAACTGAGTTGCTGAATCTGAAAATTCTTCCAAAATTGATTTTCTAAAATATCAATCTTAGGAAAGCTAATCACCGGTTCAGAACGCTTCAATAGTTTCCTAAAAATAATAGGTCATTCCTGCCGAAAGACGACTTTTTCCCGGTATTGGGCAAGAATCCCTGAACTTGAATCCGATGGGTCGAAGTGTACCGT
>LUMM01000279.1_pt1 | contig 13583 bp, 12 predicted proteins | sample 729971 | NCBI WGS metagenome assembly LUMM01 (sample SAMN03860263, study PRJNA289734) | marine metagenome | biome: seawater column; feature: ocean; material: water; isolation source: Red Sea water column Station 22 - depth 50m | place: Saudi Arabia: Red Sea | collected 2011-10-15 | depth 50 m | reverse complement strand
TCTGTTTCATTTTGATATCCAGAAATATTAACTTTTAATTTCCACCAAATAGTTTTTGAAAAATTAGTTTGTTTAAATAGTGAGATAGGATTTTTATAATTTTCCATACAATGTCCTTTTACTATTTAAGTGAAGAGATGGGTCTAGCCTTAAATGATATTTTAGGGAGAGTATGCTCTTATAATAAAGATTTTTCAAGTGAAGATATTGCCATAACTTGGATTAATTATAAAAGTAGAAATAAAAGTGTATTTAAAGGTTTTGGCACTGGCATAAATAATAAAAAAATGATTTACCCTGCCAGCATAGTCAAGTTGGTTTATGGTCTTGCTACATATTATTGGATTAAAAAAGGAAGTTTATTATTATCGGATGAAATTATTGATGCTGTAAGGAAAATGTTATCTTTCTCAAGTAATAATGCAACAAGCTTCTTAATTGATTTACTTACTGGAACAACAAGTGGACCTTGTATTGAGGGCGAATCATGGGAAAATTGGAAATATCAAAGAAGTATAATAAACGATTGGCTACATGATTTACATTGGGAGGAATTGAGTGGTTTAAATTGCTGTCAGAAGACCTGGGATGATGGACCATTTGGTCGTGAAAAAGAATTTTATGGACATAATAATAAAAATAGAAACGCTATGAATTCTGATTCGGCTGCAAGGGTTTTGGAGGAAATTATGATTCATATTGATTATCAAAAAAATGATTTAAATTTACGAAGTTTTTTAAAAAGAAATTTAGATAAAGTTGTTCTTAAAAACGATTCTCTTAATCAAATAGATGGTTTTTTGGGTGCAGGCTTACCAGAAAGCATTAATCTTTGGAGTAAAGCAGGCTTAATGTCAGAAGTTAGACATGATTCTGCTTGGTGGACTAATAGTCAATCTCTACACACTTTATTAGTTGTTTTTTGTGATGGTGAAAAATATTCTAAAGATTCTTCTTTCTTACCATTAATATCAAAAGAAGTATATGAATTTAATAAAAAATATACTATTTAGGACTAAATTGAATCTTCTAAGAAATTAGAATCTAATTTGTCAGTATATGCTTCATAAGGCAACATCATTACTTCTTCAAAATCTAAATCATTCATAATCCATTCTCTATATTCAGCTAATAAACTTTTTCTATCTTCATTATCTAATTCATAAATACGCAACGCTGTATCTTTAAAATTTTCTTTAATTAAATTTTCAATTTCTTTCCTCTTCATTTTATGTTAGTTCTCCTTCCAAAATTACTCTTCTTATTGTTGACAACGCAATTCCTGTTTGTGATCTGATTGATCGATAAGAATATCCTTCATTACGCAATCTGATTACTAAAGATTCTTTTAGAGGACTTATTTTGGGCCTTCCTCCCAAATTATTTCCAGATAATTTTCTGCGTAATAGTTGTTCTTTTTTTCTTTCACCTAAACTTTTGTCTTCTAAATTATCTAATTCATATAAAATCTTAAAAATTGAAGAATTTGCATTAGAAGATTCATTAGCAGCAAAAAAACCAGTCAAAGTTCGCAATTGAATATCCTTATTAATAAGTTTATTTATTGTTATCAAACATTCTTTTTTATTTTTAAATGCTCGATCAAGCTGAGTTATTATTAATTGATCGCCTTTTGATAAGGAATTTATAGCTTTATTGAGTTGGGGTTTGATTTCTTCATCTAAACTTATAAATTCAGAGAACACTAAACTGCAACCCTCTTCCTTCAAAATTTTTATTTGCTCTTCTAAATATTCATATTCGTTATGAGTAGCTCTAGCATAACCTATTGCTTTAGAGTTTTTATTTTTTTCCGATAATAAAATACGTTTTCTTTTAAATTTAAAAGTCAATGTTTTATTACATATATTTTTTACTGTATCAAAAAATAATAAAAAAAACACTTTCTAGTACAAACTATTCCAACTATTATTAAGTGTTTAGATATATTTTTAGAATTAGTATGTTCTAATATCTATATTAAAAATAACGTTATGAAATCTGATTCAATTTTAGTTAATGAAACAAGAACGTTGTGTAACGAATAAATTTAATTAAGATTTTCTAAATTGCAGAAGGATTAGTTGAATTCATTTATTTATTTACTTCTGTTGAATGAGCTTCGTCTTTGAAATTATAAATAGTTAATTCATCTTGTTTTTAGTAAAATAAAATTACAGGTCAAGAAGATTTAATGTGACTAATAATCCTAATAGTTTAATTTCAAAACCTGAATGGTTAAGGGTCAAAGCTCCACAAGTTGAGCGAATTGGTAATACTGCAAATTTATTAAATGATTTAAATCTCAATACCGTATGTCAAGAAGCAAGCTGTCCAAATATCGGCGAATGTTTTGCTAGTGGAACTGCAACTTTCCTCATAATGGGTCCTGGTTGCACTAGGGCATGTCCATATTGCGATATTGATTTTGATAGATCTAAGAGAGACTTAGACCCAACTGAACCATATCGTTTAGCCGAAGCTGTTTTTAGAATGAAGCTTAAGCATGTTGTAATCACATCAGTTAATAGAGACGATCTTGAGGATGGTGGCGCATCTCAATTTTTTCAATGTGTTCATCAAATAAGAGAAAAATCTCCTGAAACTACTATTGAGCTTCTAATACCTGATCTTTGTGGCAACTGGAAAGCGCTTGAAAAAGTTCTTGATTCAAATCCAAACGTTTTAAACCACAATATTGAGACTGTGTCTTCGCTATATAAAAAAGTAAGACCTCAAGGCAAATATGAAAGAACTCTTGAGTTGCTTAAAAGAACCAGAGACTATTCTCCCAAAATTTATACAAAGTCAGGCTTCATGCTTGGTTTAGGGGAAAAAGACGAGGAGGTCTTAAGTCTGCTTAAGGATTTAAAAAGTAATTTCGTTGATATTGTTACTATTGGCCAATATTTATCTCCTGGCCCTAATCATTTACCTGTTAAAAGATTTGTAAGTCCTTCAAAATTTAACTACTTTAAAGCGTTCGGGGAAAAAGATTTAAACTTCATGCAAGTAGTTAGTTCTCCTTTAACTCGTAGTAGCTACCATGCTGAAGAGATTCAAAAACTTATGAAAAAGTATCCAAGATAGTTATATTCATTTATTTGGATCTACCCACTCATTTAATTTCCATTCAACTAGATCATTTTTAATCATTGGATCATTCTTAATTATTTTTAGTGCATTTCTATAATTATTCATCTCAAGAATAAGTAATCCGCCGTCACCTGGCCTATTTAACTCATCTACCAAAAAGCCACTTTTTATATTAATTCCCTCTTTTTTTAATTTTTTTATCCAATCAATATGTTCGTTAATTATTTTTCGTTTTAAATCATTATTAATTAAGTATTCTTTTTTTATAATTTCAGTTTTTACAAAGAAAGGCATTTACATTTTTTTTATACCAAGCATCTCTTCTTCGCTTGGGGGAACAATTAATTTGAAAGTACTCTTAAAATGAGACCAATTTTCAATTATTTTGGCAGCCTTTAAGCTATTTGTTTTTGCTTGATATTCTCTAATAATTTCCAATAAGATATTTTCCTGCTTTGATGAAGTTATTTGATGAATGCTTACTATTTCTTTATTTACTTTATTACTTAAATCATTATTTTCATCGATTATAAAAGCTATTCCACCAGTCATGCCCGCACCAATATTCCTTCCTGTGGAACCTAGAATAACTACTTTCCCACCAGTCATGTATTCACAACAATGATCACCTGCTCCTTCTGTTACCGCTGTAGCACCACTATTTCTAACCGCAAATCTTTCTCCCGATTTTCCTAATGCAAATAATTTTCCACCTGTTGCTCCATAAAGACAAGTATTTCCTAGGATGACTTGTTCGGAGGAGATTTCATTTATTTTTGGTGGAATTATTGTGAGTATTCCTCCATTCATTCCTTTACAAACATAATCATTAGCTTCTCCGATTAATTGAACATTCATTCCCTTCAATAAAAAGGCACCAAAGCTTTGTCCTGCATATCCTTTGAAATTTAAGTTGAGTTCGCCATTGAAGCCAGTGTTGCCGTGAAGTTCTGCGATTTCGCCTGATATTTTCGCACAAACACTTCTATCTGTATTTTTTATCTCAATTTCTTTGGTTAATATTTCGTGATTTTTAATTGAATCTATAAATTTAGTATCAGACAAAAACTCGTCTTCTAATACAGAACCATTACTATGGGCAGTTTTTAAATGTTTTAACCATGATCTATCAGGGGTTGAGTGTTCATTTACTAAAGAAGAAAGATCAATATTAGAAGTTTTTGGAAGATCGATATTTCTTGCAGAAAGAAATTCTTGATTACCAATCAGTTCTTCCATATTAGAAACACCGATACTACTCATTATCTGTCTTACTTCTTCAGCAATATACAAGAAAAAATTGACAACATTTTCTGGAATACCTTTAAATCTTTTTCTTAATTCTTCTTTTTGAGTGGCAACTCCAACAGGACACTTGTTTGTATGACAAACCCGAGCCATTATGCATCCTTCAGCAATCATCGCTACAGAACCAAAACCGTATTCTTCAGCACCTAGTAAAGCTGCAATAACTACGTCCCAGCCTGTTTTAAGACCTCCATCAGTTCTCAAAATTACTCTTTCGCGTAAGTTATTCTCTAAGAGAGATTTATGAACCTCAGCAACACCAAGTTCCCATGGTAAACCTGCATGTTTAATAGAACTCAGGGGTGAAGCACCTGTACCTCCGTCATGGCCTGATATTTGAATTACATCTGCATTAGCTTTGCTTACTCCAGCAGCAATAGTGCCTATACCAATTTCAGAAACAAGTTTAACGCTTACTTTCGCTTTTGGATGAACTTGGTGTAAGTCGTGGATAAGTTGAGCTAAATCTTCAATTGAATAAATATCATGATGCGGGGGAGGAGATATTAAAGCTACTCCAGGTTTACTATTTCTTAGTTTTGCGATGTAAGAATCAACTTTTGGACCAGGCAATTGTCCCCCTTCTCCAGGTTTTGCACCTTGAGCCATTTTAATTTCGAGTTGTTTACCACTTCTTAGATATTCAGGTGTAACTCCAAATCTTCCTGATGCTATTTGTTTAATAGCGGAGCATGCGGTGTCTCCATTCTTTAAGCCTTTAATAAATGGCAACGTCGCTGACTGAGTATTTTCATCGATATCATTTAAAACATTAAAACGAGCTGGATCTTCTCCCCCTTCTCCACTATTACTTTTTCCACCAATTCTATTCATTGCAACTGCTAAAACTTCATGCGCTTCTCTGGATAAAGCACCTAAACTCATTCCTCCAGTACAGAACCTTTTGCAAATTGATTCAACACTTTCAACTTCCTCTAATGGAATACTTTTTCTTGTTGAATTAATTGTTAGTAAATCTCTAAGAGATGTTGTCGGTCTATTACTAATAAGTTTTTTGTAAGTTTCAAAATGATCGTATCCTGGCCCTTGTTTTACCGCCGAATGTAAAACTTTGGACATCTCTGGGTTATTGGAATGATATTCTCCATTATTTCTAAATTGTACAAATCCTAAAAATTCTAATTTCTTTAAATCGATCTCTGGATAGGCTTTCGTATGTATTGAAAGTGTTTCATTAGTTAATTCTTTTAATGTTATGCCAGCGATACGACTTGTTGTACCATCAAAAGCAATTTTTATTAAGTCAGATCCAAGGCCTACAGCTTCAAATATTGATAATGGATTTATTTTTTTGCTATCAATGAGTTTTTGTGTTTTTGGATGTTTTAACCAGTGTCTACCTGCTTCGAAGGTCAACCAAGGGCAAACTGCACTTGCTCCATATCCAATTAAACAAGCTAAGTGATGTGTGCTCCAACATTGACCGGTCTCAATTATTAGAGAAGCTTTTAGCCTGATTTCTTTTTTAAGAAGATAATGATGAATTGCTCCAACAGCAAGTAAAGGAGGTATAAAAGTCTTTTTAGGATTAATTCCCTTATCAGAAATGATAATTAAAGAGCAACCTTCTTTTATAGACAGCTCACTCTGTTTACAGATTAGTTTTAATTGGTTCTCTAAGCCTTGAATACCTTCCTCTAAATCAAACAAACTTGAAATTGTCTGAGATTTAATTTTTGATTTTTTGATGGAAATGAGTTCTTCCTCATTTAGAATCGGACTTTGTAAATGAATAAAAGGTTTAGCATCTTTAATTTCAAATGGTGTACATCTTTCTCCTAGATGCATCTCTAAACTCATTACAAGTTTTTCTCTCAGAGGGTCAATAGGAGGATTAGTAACTTGCGCAAATCTTTGCTTAAAGTAGTCGTATAAAATATGTGGCTTAGATGAAAGAACTGCTAATGGGATGTCGTCGCCCATGCAATAAGTAGGCTCTTTAGCTAATGAAGCCATTGAATCTAAGATAAGGTCATTATCTTCCGCTGAAAACCCGTATGCAGTTTGTTGTTGCAACAACTCAAGGTCTTTTAGTTTGCAGTCTTTAACCCATTCATTATTTTCAATTTTTATAGTTCTATTACTGAGAAGATTTTTATAATCATGCCTTTGAGCGGCTTCAGATTTTACTTCCCAATTTCTTAGGATTCTATTCTGATGAAAATCAACTGCCAACATTTGTCCCGGTCCTAATCGACCTTTTTCTATTACTCTTTCTTCTTCAAGATCTACTACTCCTGTTTCAGAACCCATTATTACAAAACCATCATTTGTGATTGAATATCTTGCTGGTCTTAGGCCATTTCTATCAAGCGTTGCTCCGACAAAATTTCCATCAGCAAATACAAGGAGTGCTGGACCATCCCAAGCTTCTTGTAGGCTTGCAGAATATTCATAAAAAGCTTTTATATACTCTCTCTCCTCAAGTTCTGGTTGATCTCTAAATGCTTCAGGAACAAGTTTTAATAATGAGTCAGTAATGGGCTGACCTGAACGAATATTGATTTCAAGGGTTGCATCAAGATTTGATGAATCACTTTTGTTTACATCTACAATGGGCTTAATTTCATTAGATAACTCTCCCCAAAAATCATCTATATGTGTTTCTGAAGCTTTAGCCCAATTAATATTGCCTAAGAGAGTATTTATTTCGCCATTATGACCCAAAAATCTCATGGGCTGAGCTAGTGGCCATTTTGGAAGTGTATTAGTACTAAATCTACGATGATAAACAGAAAATGAAACTTTAAAACTCTCTTCTTTTAGATCTTGATAAAACTCGGATAATATTTCAGAGCGAACCATACCTTTATAAACAACTGTTTGAGAACTTAGTGAGGCAAAATAAAATTCACAATCCCCAACATCGTTTTTGAAAGTTTCTCTTATTTTTTTCTCAATTCTTTTCCTTAATTGAAATAAAAGCTTTTCAACATCCTTATGATCTTTTTTATCTATATATAAAATCCACTGACAGATGAATGGAGCATTTGCTTTAGCTAAAGGACCTAAGATTTCATTATTAACGGGTACTGTTCTCCAAGATGTTTTGTTGACTTTTAATTTTTCTGCTTCTTCATCACATATTGATTTACATATTTCAATTTTTTCTTTTTTATTAGGCATAAAAACCATGCCTAAACCTCTATTAAATTCTTGAGTATTTTTTAGATTAATTTTCTCTTCTAGATATCCCCATGGAATTGAACATAAAATGCCTGCTCCATCTCCTGAGTCACTATCTCCTCCACAACCTCCTCTATGCTCCATGCAGTTGAGGCCCTTTAGAGATTGTTTAAGGATCCAGTTGCTTTCTATACCTTCAACATTTGCTACGAAACCAACTCCACACGCATCTTTCTCCCCAATTATTCCATTTGGGGAATAACTATCTTGATATGGGCCAACGATTCTTTTGATACTCTCTCCCATAGATTATTTAATTCTATTTAGTTATTTATGTATTTCTATTATAAAAATAAATATGAAAATAAATCTAAAGATAATGAATATTTACCAAATAATTTTAATTTGACAAATTTTAAAAAAAATATAATTAAAAACTTTTAGTAAGTGCTCTTAAAAGGTTATGATGGATAAATGTTTATTTTTATCTAAGTTTTAATAGATGCCCACCATCTCACAATTAGTAGGTTCAGAAAGAAAACGTCTGACAAAGAAAACAAAATCTCCTGCATTAAAAGCTTGCCCTGAGAGAAGAGGGGTATGTACAAGAGTCTATACATCAACACCAAAAAAGCCTAATTCAGCTTTGAGAAAAGTTGCTAGGGTTAGATTAACTTCTGGTTTCGAAGTAACTGCTTATATTCCTGGGATTGGACATAATTTGCAAGAACATTCTGTAGTACTGCTTAGGGGTGGAAGAGTAAAGGATTTGCCAGGAGTTAGATATCATATAATAAGAGGAACTTTAGATACGGCTGGAGTCAAAGATAGACGTCAATCCAGATCTAAGTATGGAGCAAAAGCTCCAAAAGATTAATTTGTAAACATCACTTTTTTTAAACATGTCACGTCGTAATGCAGCAGTAAAAAGACCAGTTCTTCCAGATCCTCAATTTAATAGTCGTCTTGCTTCAATGATGATTTCTCGATTGATGAAACATGGTAAAAAATCTACAGCTCAAAGAATATTGTCTGATGCGTTTTCTTTAATAAGCGAGAGAACAGGTGGTAATGCAGTGGAATTATTTGAAACAGCTGTAAAAAATGCTACTCCTCTTGTCGAGGTACGAGCTAGAAGAGTTGGTGGTGCAACATATCAAGTACCTATGGAAGTTCGCCAAGAGAGGGGTACGGCTATGGCATTAAGATGGCTTGTTACATTTTCACGTGCAAGAAATGGCAAAAGTATGTCCCAAAAACTTGCTGGTGAGTTGATGGATGCAGCAAATGAAACTGGTAGTGCAGTTAAAAAAAGAGAAGATACTCATAAAATGGCTGAAGCTAATAAAGCTTTTGCACATTACAGATATTAATTTCATCAAAAAGGTACTTAAGTAGTTTATTATTATTAAAGTTTGCTTTTAGGGTGAACTATACTTATCAAAAATTATTTTATTTGGAGCTTTAAAATTGGCACGCGACTTTCCCCTAGAACGAGTAAGGAACATAGGTATAGCCGCTCATATTGATGCAGGTAAGACAACAACAACTGAAAGAATTTTGTTTTATTCAGGTGTAGTTCATAAGATAGGAGAGGTTCATGATGGTGCTGCCGTAACAGATTGGATGGCTCAAGAAAGAGAAAGAGGAATAACTATTACTGCTGCTGCAATATCTACTAGTTGGCAAGATCATAGGATTAATATTATTGATACTCCTGGACACGTTGATTTTACTATTGAAGTTGAAAGATCAATGCGTGTGTTGGATGGAGTTATAGCTGTATTTTGCGCAGTTGGTGGAGTTCAGCCTCAATCCGAAACGGTTTGGCGTCAAGCAGATAGATACTCTGTTCCAAGAATGGTTTTTGTTAATAAAATGGACAGAACTGGTGCGGATTTTTTAAAGGTTAATAAGCAAATTAAAGATCGACTAAAGGCAAATGCACTTCCAATCCAGTTACCTATTGGGGCTGAAGGTGATCTCACAGGCATTATTGATTTAGTAGCCAACAAAGCATATCTTTACAAAAACGATTTAGGTACTGATATTGAAGAAGCACCAATTCCATCTGAAATGGAGGAGGAAGCTGCTGAGTGGAGATTTAAGTTAATGGAAAGTGTTGCAGAAAATGATGAAGAGTTAATAGAAATATTTCTCGAAACAGGAGAATTATCTGAAGAACAACTTAAAAAAGGTATTAGGGAAGGGGTTTTAAAACATGGATTAGTTCCAGTATTATGCGGTTCAGCTTTTAAGAATAAAGGTGTCCAACTTGTATTAGACGCTGTAGTTGATTACTTGCCAGCTCCAGTTGATGTGAAACCAATACAAGGTGTTTTGCCAAGTGGCAAAGAAGATGTTAGACCTTCAGATGATAATGCTCCTTTCAGTGCATTAGCATTCAAAGTGATGTCAGATCCCTATGGGAAATTAACTTTTGTAAGAATGTATTCAGGTGTTCTTTCAAAGGGAAGTTATGTAATGAATTCTACTAAGGATGCTAAAGAGAGAATTTCTAGATTAGTGATTCTTAAGGCTGATGAAAGAGAGGAGGTTGATGAATTGAGGGCTGGGGATTTAGGAGCTGTATTAGGTCTTAAGAACACAACAACTGGTGACACTTTGTGTAACACAGAAGATCCAATAGTTTTGGAGACATTGTTTATCCCTGAACCAGTTATCTCAGTAGCTGTTGAGCCAAAAACTAAAGGCGATATGGAAAAATTATCAAAAGCTTTAACTGCTTTGTCTGAAGAGGATCCAACCTTTAGGGTAAGTACAGATCCTGAGACAAATCAAACTGTTATTGCAGGTATGGGTGAGTTGCACTTAGAAATCCTTGTTGACAGAATGTTAAGGGAATTTAAAGTTGAAGCAAATATAGGAGCTCCACAGGTTTCATATAGAGAAACTATTAGGTCTAGTTCTAAAGGTGAAGGTAAATATGCAAGACAGACTGGAGGTAAAGGTCAATATGGTCATGTAATTATTGAAATGGAACCTGCTGAAGTTGGTAAAGGTTTTGAATTTGTAAACAAAATTGTTGGTGGAGCTGTACCAAAAGAGTATATTGGTCCTGCATCTAATGGAATGAAAGAAACCTGTGAATCTGGTGTTCTTGCCGGTTATCCACTCATTGATGTAAAAGTAACACTAGTCGATGGTTCATTCCACGATGTAGACTCATCTGAAATGGCCTTCAAAATTGCAGGTTCCATGGCTTTTAAAGACGGGGTTAAAAAATGCAATCCTGTCCTTTTAGAGCCTATGATGAAAGTTGAGGTCGAAAGTCCTGACGACTTTCTTGGATCTGTAATTGGTGATCTCTCTTCTAGAAGAGGTCAAGTAGAAGGACAATCTGTTGATGATGGATTGTCTAAGGTACAGGCCAAAGTGCCCTTAGCCGAAATGTTCGGTTATGCCACTCAACTCCGATCAATGACTCAAGGTCGGGGTATATTTTCAATGGAGTTCGCAAATTATGAGGAAGTTCCTCGTAATGTTGCTGAAGCTATCATTTCCAAGAATCAGGGCAACTCCTGATCTCTAAACTAAAACACTCTTAAACCCTCGATTCTTTAATTCAAAATGGCTCGCGAGAAGTTCGAAAGGAACAAACCACATGTCAACATAGGTACTATTGGCCATGTTGATCATGGAAAAACAACACTAACAGCTGCTATTACAAATGTATTAGCTAAAAAAGGTCAAGCTCAAGCTCAAGACTATGGAGACATTGATGGTGCTCCTGAAGAAAGAGAGCGTGGCATTACCATTAATACAGCTCATGTTGAATATGAAACTGAAGGCAGACATTATGCTCATGTCGATTGCCCAGGACATGCTGATTATGTGAAAAACATGATCACAGGGGCCGCCCAGATGGATGGAGCTATTCTAGTTTGTGCAGCTACAGATGGTCCTATGGCTCAAACAAAAGAGCATATTCTTTTAGCTAAACAGGTTGGAGTTCCTGCTCTTGTAGTTGCTCTCAATAAGTGCGATATGGTCGATGATGAAGAAATTATTGAACTTGTCGAAATGGAAATTAGGGAACTTTTAGATAGTTATGACTTCCCTGGAGATGACATTCCTATAGTTCAAGTTTCAGGTTTAAAAGCTCTCGAAGGTGATTCTACTTGGGAATCAAAGATTGAAGAATTAATGAAAGCAGTTGATGCTAGCATTCCTGAACCAGAAAGAGAAGTTGATAAACCATTCTTGATGGCAGTTGAAGATGTTTTCTCGATTACTGGTAGAGGAACTGTTGCTACTGGAAGAATTGAGAGAGGTAAAGTTAAGGTTGGAGAAGAAGTAGAAATAGTTGGAATAAGAGATACAAGAGTAACAACTGTTACTGGAGTTGAAATGTTCCGAAAACTTCTTGATGAAGGTATGGCTGGCGATAATGTTGGTTTACTTTTACGTGGTGTTCAGAAAGAAGATATTGAGAGAGGAATGGTACTTGTTAAGAAAGGATCTATTACTCCTCATACTCAGTTTGAAGGAGAAGTTTATGTTCTCAAAAAAGAAGAGGGCGGAAGACATACTCCTTTCTTTGCAGGATATAGACCACAGTTTTACATCAGAACAACTGATGTGACAGGTCAAATAACCGCATTTACCTCTGATGATGGCTCTAATGTTGAAATGGTTATGCCAGGAGACAGAATTAAGATGACTGGAGAATTAATTTGTCCAGTAGCTATTGAACAAGGTATGCGATTCGCCATACGTGAAGGTGGACGTACTATCGGTGCTGGAGTTGTTTCTAAAATACTCAAATAATATATTTGAATTTTAAGATTTAACCTCAATCACCTAGTATAGGTTTAGGGATAAGGGTCATTTTAATTAATGACCCTTTACTAGAAGTAATTTAAAACTATGACTGCATCAATTGCACAACAAAAAATAAGAATAAGACTGAAAGCATTTGATAGAAGAATGCTCGATTTATCTTGCGACAAAATAATCCAAACTGCTGATACTACTTCTGCCTCAGCAATAGGTCCAATACCTTTACCTACAAAAAGGAAAATTTATTGTGTCCTAAGATCACCACATGTTGATAAAGATTCTAGAGAGCATTTTGAAACAAGAACACATCGAAGAATAATAGATATCTATAGTCCTTCTGCAAAAACTATTGATGCTTTAATGAAACTAGATCTTCCTAGTGGTGTAGATATAGAAGTTAAACTTTAATAAATCCCGAAACCGCCCTAAATTGTTTAGTATAAAAAAAATGAAATGAGGTTTAAATGGGAGAACTCTCAGTAAGGGAATTACCTTTATTTCCTTTGCCAGAGGTAGTCCTTTTTCCTCAAGAAGTATTGCCTTTACATATTTTTGAATCAAGATATAGGATCATGCTCCAATCTGTTCTTGAGAGTGATTCTATGTTTGGAGTTATTAAGTGGGATCCAACTACTAAAAGTATGGCTAACGTTGGATGTTGCGCCCAAATCATAAAACATCAAACTGCAGAGGATGGAAGAAGTAATATTATCACTCTGGGTCAACAAAGGTTTCAAGTCTTAGAAATTATGCGTTCGACGCCATTTTGTTCCGCGATGGTTAGTTGGATTAGTGATGATAATATTGATGACTTTCAAAAATTAGATTCTCTAAAAGATTCAGTAAAAGAAGCACTTAGTGATGTTATTAATTTAACGAGTAAATTGACTAATACTAAGAAAAATTTACCTGATAAATTACCTGACAACCCAATGGATTTATCATTTTGGATAGGAGCTCATTTGGGCGGTCCTGTTGCGGAGGAACAGCAAAGACTTCTTGAGGAGAGAAATACTTTTACCCGTTTGCAAAGAGAATATGAAATGCTTGATCATACAAGAAAACAACTTGCAGCAAGAACAGCATTGAAAGAGAGTTTTCCTGATATAAAAGAAAATTAAATGTTTGAATTATTATTCCCTTTTTTTTTAATAGTTTTATTCATTCTAGTCCTAACTATAATTTGGAGAAATAATGCTAGAAAATATATTTCTACTAGTACAGTAGCT
>LUMM01000090.1_pt1 | contig 13625 bp, 10 predicted proteins | sample 729971 | NCBI WGS metagenome assembly LUMM01 (sample SAMN03860263, study PRJNA289734) | marine metagenome | biome: seawater column; feature: ocean; material: water; isolation source: Red Sea water column Station 22 - depth 50m | place: Saudi Arabia: Red Sea | collected 2011-10-15 | depth 50 m | reverse complement strand
TCCGCCTATTCTTATTTCATAGTGTAGATGTGTGCCGGTAGATCGTCCAGTGTTTCCCATATCACCGATATGTTGTCCACGCGATACTCTCTGGCCTTTTTTTACACGAAACTTTGAGAGATGTGCATAGCGCGTTTCGATCCCAAAGTCATGTTTTATTTTTATAAGTCTTCCATAAGCACTTTGCCATCCTACATAAACTACGACACCATCTGCTGTAGCGCGAATAGGTGTTCCATGAGGAGCTGCAAAATCTGTACCATTGTGCATTCTTCCCCAACGCGGTCCAAAACCAGATGTGAATCTATTGGATGTCTGAACAGGATGGTAGAATGGATATTTTTCAATAGCTATCCTGTAAAGGTTCAATTCGTCCAAACTTTTTAATATTCTTGAAGCTTTTTCCGCATTTTTATCGTAAATAGTAAAAGCTGTTTCTCCATCTCCATCTAAAAACGTTAAATCATGCCCCCCATACCCACTATATCCACGTCTGATCGTTTCAATGACGCTGTCAGGATTTACGCCTGCCGCTCGAAACATTTTATCCAAAGGACCAACTGAAACTGACAAAGCTTCTTCTATAAGACGAAATATTTGTTCATTTCGCTGCTCAATCAGTTTTATTTCCCTTTCAATATTTTTTACACTTTGTCGCGCTGCATACGCCTCACTTCGGAGCATATCTCGTTGCCCTGCAGTTTCACTTAATACTTTTGACAGAAGTGCTTCTTTGTCTGTATTTGTTATGGTTGAAAATTTTGGATTGATTTCCTCTGACGATCCGGAATTTGTTATTAGCTTTAGCTGGCTTAGATTCTCTTTAGCTTTTATTTCTTCCAGACGTGAGGTGCTCAATTTAGATTTTACAATATTAAGAGCAGAAATAAGTTCTTTACGTTCAATTTCTATTTCCATTAGCTCTTCTTGTAATTTTGATATGTGGGCTAAAGCTTTCTCAAATTTTATCTGTGTTTGTCTTGATGAGTCTTGTTGATAGTCACGTTCTTCAGCCAGCGACATCAATCTTAATTGGTAATTCTCCTGATCTCTAATGGCTTGCTCTCTAAAATTACCAGCTCCGAGGCTATCCATCGTTATAACCGCGATAGAAAAGATTGACCAAGCAATTAGACAAAACATACCGCAAGCGATTGCAGTTTGAGTGCTGGATTTTAGATTAAAAAAAACAGTTTTATCGTTACTTTTGAGCAGTATTTGACGGGCGGGAAACGCTTTTTGACAAAAGTTTTCTATCCGCTCAGAAAGAATCTGTTTTTTGTTTTCTTTATTCAAAGTTACGCCACGCTGAAATAAAAAAGCTAGTATTAGTTATCGATTTAAGGATAGATAAGCAATAATTTTATACCGTACAAATTCCTAATTATTTGAAAATATCAGTCAATTTTTACTTATAAGAAGTGTTGATATTCAATTGATCTGCAAGGGGCCAATAAAAATCTGGTGGAAGTCCAGCATCAGCCCGTTTTTCTTCATTAAAAGGCGGTTTTAAAAAGCCATTGAAGTACTTTGTAACTAATCTATGAAATTCAATTTTTGGATCAAGGTTATTTCTACCGCAGAGGAAGTTAAACCACTTGGAACCATAAGCAACGTGAGAAACCTCTTCTTCATATATTGTTTTAAGCGCCTTTACCGCATTTTTCAGTTTTGCTTTTTCAAATAGCCTGATCATGTTGGGGGTAACGTCTAAACCTCGCGCTTCGAGGACCATTGGGACTACGGCAAGTCGTCCTAATAAATCGTCGCGTGTATCAATAGCTGCCTGCCAAAGACCGTCGTGAGCTGTTAAATCACCATAATAACTACCTAACTCTTCTAAACAATCACATATAAGATTAAAATGGTTGCTTTCCTCTTGTGCAGATTTTACCCAATCATCATAAAAGCCTACGGGCATCTGTATGTTTGCAAATCGAGCAATAATATCCCAGTGTAAATCTACGGCATTTAATTCAATGTGGGCGATAGAATGGAGTATAGCGATTTGGCCATTCAAAGTATTTGGACGCCGCCGTGGAACCTCTCCGGCTCTTACAAGCTCAGGTTTGTTTGGCCGAGCAGGGTTTAATGGGGGACTCGATAACCCAATTTCAATGGTGGTTCCTTTACTTCTATTATCAAACCAAATTTGCGCGTATTCTGAAGAAAGTGCAGTTTTCTCACGGCCGTCTTTTTTGTTAAGAACAAAAGTTGCCATTTGGGAAAGTGTTAAGGCAGTCAAAGCTTCTTGACCGTTTCTAGAACTTCGGTCACGTGATTAGCAACCTTTACCTTTCGCCATTCATGTGTGACTGAACCAGAACCGTCGATGATGAAAGTTGACCTTTCGATGCCCATGTAAATTTTTCCGTACATCGATTTTTCTTTCCAAACACCAAAATCTTCGCAGACACTGCCTGCTTCGTCGGATAGAAGAGGTACAGTTAGGTTTTGCTTTTTTACAAATTTTTCATGGCTTGTGATGCTATCTTTCGAAATGCCAAATACATTTATATTAAGGTTGTTAAAAAGCTCTATATTCTCAGTAAAGTCTTTAGCCTCTCTTGTACAGCCAGAGGTATTATCTCTTGGGTAAAAGAAAAGAACAACCATGTTTGGTCGAAAGTCTTTTATATCAATAATATCTCCAGTCTCGTTCGGTAAAATTACGTCTGGGGCTGGATAGGGTGTAGTTGCCATATTAATATCCTGTTATTTCACTATAATAATGATATTAGGTCGGATGAAAATATTTGAAAGAAAAGATATAAATCTTGAGAAAATTTTTTAAAAATTTGTTGTCTTCTGATGCGAGCTCTTCCGTTACGCGATGGGTCGTAACTTTTTTGATTTCATTATTGTTATTTTTAGCAGTTGTAACGATCGCTCTGATAGCAGTTTTGCGAGATCGAGAGGTTCTAATTCCGCAAAGGTTTGCCAATAAGATTATATCTGAGGCTAATTCGTTGTCTTTTCCATACTTTGTAGAAGTTGATGATGTCTATTTGTCTTTGGATGATAATTTTATCCCTAAATTAGTGGTTAGAGATATTGATTTGTTGTCTCCTACAAAAAGCCCAATTTTATCTTTTAATTCATTGGCCGCAAAGTTTTCCTTAGCTGATTTGATTTCCAGTAAATTTAGGGTGTCCTCAGTAACTTTAGATGGCGCAAATTTATCTATAAAAAGACTAGAAAACGGATCTTTAAATTATAAGTTTGGTTCGTCAGATCTTTCCAGGACTGATAATTTTGATACTTTAGCTTTTTTGAAGAGGTTAGATTATTTTTTATCGACCAAAGAAATGGAAAAATTCCAAGATTTAAACTTATTTGGTTTAACAGCACAATTTGAGGATGAGCTTAATAACAAAAATTATACAATAGATGGCGCTCGTTTTCGGGCGTCTCGTGTAGATCAGGTTCTTGCAATGAGTTTTGATTTAGCTCTGCTAACTGGTAATACTGATGTGGCAACGGTAGAAGCAAATTTTAAAAGCCCTATAGGTCAAGTCAACGGTGAATTTGGTTTAATACTTAAAGATATCCCTTCTCAAGATATTGCATTGCAGTCGCGTGAATTTGGATGGTTGAGTGTTTTGGATGCTCCAATTTCTGGAGCACTAAGAGGTTCTTTCGATATAGAGGGACGTTTAAATCCCGTAAACGCTACCCTGCAAATAGGCAAAGGTGTATTTAAACCATCGAGTGATATTAAACCAATAGCGTTTGATACAGCCCGAACTTATTTTTCGTATGCACCTGGTAGTGGTAAGGTTGATTTTGATGAGATATTTTTCGATAGTAAAGATTTAAAAGCAACGGCTGATGGTTTTATTATCATAGAAGATATTACAAATTTGCCGGAAACATTTGTAGCTCAATTAAACTTCTCTAATCTTGAAACTGGCACTTTTGGGTTTTTAAATAATGGTATTACTTCAAACTCTGCTACTAGTACTTTCAAAGTTCAGCTTGCTCCATTTGACATAGAAATACCACAGCTGTTTATTTACGATATTCCAACCCAAGTCAGTATAAACACGACAGGATTTATTTCAGTAAAAGAAAAATATTGGGATATTTCATTAGATACTAAAAGTGAGTCCGCAGATTTAGAAAACGTTCTTTATTTTTGGCCAGAAAGTCATAAACCAAAAGTTAGGCAATGGGTGGTTGATCATTTTGAAGAAAGTAAACTGTTCGATATCTCAATGCAAATGGAAATGGGAAAAGGGGATAGCCCAATGCTCTCTTGGAGTTTTGGGTTCTCAGATACCTCTTTCAGTCCTTTAAAAGGTTTTCCTCTTATCAATAAATCTTCGGGTCATTTTGTTTCGAAAAATTATTCGACGACTGTACTTCTGGAAAATGGGTTATTTTTTGACTCAAATAATAGAATTATTGACATCAGTGGTAGTAGGTTTTTTATCGAAAATAGTCGAATAAAGCCAACCCCAGCTGAGATATTGATCAAAGCCGATGGAGGCTTAGGCTCATTTTTGGATGTGTTAAATAGTCCTCCTCTAAAGTTAATGGATAGAATAAAACAACCAACAAACTTAGGAAAAGCAGAGGTTTCAGGGCAGGGTATTGTTAACATACTTCTTAAAAAAGATTTAAAACCAGATGAAATTTTTTATGAGGTTTCTGCAACTGCAGAAAGGTTTTCTTCTGACCTAACTAATCCAAGCTATCAAATTACAAATGGATCTCTAGATTTCTTTGCCAATAACGAATTTATAGAAATACAGGGAGATGGATTAGTAAAGAATTTACCTGTTCGGGCTAATTTTTTAGAGTCTATAGGGGAAGGTGATTCAAAAAATCTCGAAGTTGATTTTGAATTGTCAGAGAAAGCTTTAGATTTATTCCCGATCGGTTTGCCTGATCTAAAAATTGTTGGTTCGGCCCCGGCTAAACTCTCATTGAAATTTTTAGAAGATAAAAAAGTTAAATTTAGCTTAACTAGCGAATTGGATGGGTCTGAAGTGAGATATTCCCCATTAAATTGGGTTAAAGAAACAGATGAAAAAGCTGAGTTAAAGGTTTCTGGAATTTTAGGGGAACAGCTCGTAGTCGACGATATCTTTTTAAGTTCTAAAAATTTAACTTTGAATGGTTCCGCTTTAAAAAAACAAGATGACAAGTTTGATGTCAATTTTAGCAAACTAGCATTGGGAGAGGTATTTGATCTTCAATTGTCTGTTAAACCGAACAGTGAGATCGTTGTCAGCGGTGGTCAACTTAATATGCAAGAATTTTTAAAATTACCATTAGCTATAAACTCATCTGAAAAATCAGCTCCTTTATCAATTTATCTCGATGAACTGAAATTATATGAGAAACAAATTATTACAAGATTGACAGCAAATATGGATGCGGAAGGAAAAGGTGATTTTTCTGGGAGCTTGAACAACCTTGCTTCGTTCGGTGGAAATATAACAAAAATAGAAGATGGCTACAGTGTTCAGGCACAATCTAATAATGCTGGCGCCTTTGTTCGAGCTCTAGGAGCTGCAAAAGCGGCCGACGGCGGTACAGCTGAGCTAAGTCTTAGACATCTAAAAAACTCCCAAGGGATGAAAGGGAGATTGAAAATAAAAAATATTCGTTTGAGGAATATGCCTGCTTTATTAGAACTTTTAGATGCAATCAGCATTGTGGGCTTGCTAGATCAATTACAAGGCCCTGGTTTGGTTCTAAATGAAATTGAAGCGGATTTTGTAAATTTGTCGGATCAAATAAAATTTGAGAGAGCCTCCGCGTTTGGCCCCTCTATAGGCATTTCGTTGGAGGGATATTATGCCAAAGCTACTAACAAGTTGAACATGCAGGGCGTTTTGTCACCTCTTTACGTTGTGAATGCAATCGGATCAATTTTTACCAGAAAAGGTGAGGGGCTTCTTGGTTTTAACTATAGATTAAAGGGAAGTGCGGATAGGCCAGAGGTATTAGTCAATCCCCTCTCTATTTTTACGCCTGCTATTTTTAGAGAAATTTTCCGTCGACCGGTTCCTAATTTGGAATAATAGATGAATTTAAGTGATTTTGACTTTCAGTTGCCAGAAGAATTAATTGCAACAAGACCCGTCAACCCAAGATCTGCAGCTCGTCTGTTAGTAGCTAAAGGTAATAACTTTGATGACAGTTTTGTTAGTGATCTTCCAGGGTTTTTAAAATCTGGCGATAGACTAGTTTTTAACGATACAAAAGTTCTTCCAGCAAGGCTAGATGGATTTAGAAGTCGATCCATCGATGTAGATAATGTAGCTTCTGCTAAAATAGAAGTGACCCTGTTAGCTTCAAAGAAAGAGAGTATATGGAGCGCATTGATAAAACCACTGCGGAAAATAAGGGTTGGCGAAAAAATAACTTTTGATAAAAGTTTTGAAGCGATACTTATCGACAAGGTTGATGGGCAGGGAATTCTGCACTTTAATAAGGAAAACATCGAGTTTTTAGATCGGTTGGAAGAGCTTGGTGCCATGCCACTGCCTCCATATATTGCCTCTAAACGTCAAGCCGATAAGCGAGATAATTTAGATTATCAAACTATATTTGCTCAAAAAATAGGTTCTGTAGCCGCTCCAACAGCATCCTTACATTTTGATTTAGGTTTGCTTGAAAGGCTAAAGAAAAAGGGTGTGGAAACCTCATTTGTAACGCTTCATGTTGGAGCAGGAACATTTTTGCCAGTTAAAAGCGAAGATATTAGACAACACAAAATGCATGCTGAATTTGGAGAAATTAATCAGAAGACAGTAGACGAAATAAGACAAACCAAGAAAAATGGAGGAAGAATAATCCCGGTTGGGACAACCGCTTTAAGATTATTAGAAACTGCTGCTCAATCAAATGATATTTTGAGCGAGTGGCGTGGTGAAACCGATATTTTTATTTACCCGGGCTACAAATTTTTAGTTGCTGATGGATTAATGACTAACTTTCATCTACCTAAGTCTACCTTAATGATGCTAGTTTCGGCCTTAATGGGTAAAGAAACTATTGAATCTATCTACAATCACGCCATAACAAAAAAATATAGATTTTTTTCCTATGGTGATTCCTCTCTCCTATTTCCATAGAAATAAAAAATAGATCTTTTTGAGGTGTTAATATGTTGCTCGTTATGCAGGGGTCTTGGGCTCTCTTGTTGGGTATGCTTTTTTTGCAGCTTGGAAATGGCCTGCAAGGTACCTTACTTGGTGTAAGAGGGGAATTAGAAGACTTTTCTACTTTCGAAATGTCAGTCGTAATGTCAGCCTATTTTGTTGGTTTCTTAGGAGCGAGTAAGCTTGTTCCTGATTTAATCCGGAGAGTTGGACATGTTAGAGTTTTTGCAGCCTTAGCATCCTTTATATCTGCAATTCTTATCTTGTATCCCCTTTTGGTCAATCCATGGGTGTGGACCGGAGGAAGGGTAATAATAGGTTTCTGCTTTTGTGGTGTTTATATTACCGCCGAAAGTTGGTTGAATAACGCGGCAACAAACGAAAATAGAGGACAACTTTTATCCTCTTACATGGTTGTTCAAATGGCAGGCATTGTGGCTGCACAACTTTTATTGCTTATAGGCGATCCCAGTGGTTTTGAGCTATTTGTTTTAATATCTGTTTTGGTTTCGATTTCTTTTGCGCCAATCTTATTATCGATCACTCCTACACCAGCCTTTGAGACCACGAAACCAATGAGTATTAAGGAACTATTTTCCACTTCACCATTAGGATGTGTGGGGATGTTTTTTTTAGGTGGTATATTTTCGGCTCAGTTTGGGATGGCCCCTGTATTTGGGACCAGTGCTGAGTTATCCTTACTACAAATTTCAATTTTTGTTGCGGCATTTTATATAGGAGCAATGGTTTTTCAATTTCCTGTTGGTTGGCTTTCCGATCGCATGGATCGCAGGATTTTGATTGTTGCAACATCAGCTATAGGCTTTATTGCGGCTGTATTTGCGATCTTTGGTGAAAATATTTTTATAATACTTTTGGGAAGCGTATTCTTTATAGGAGGGATGTCCAATCCTCTTTATTCTTTGTTGATTGCCTATACTAATGACTTTTTGGAGCCGGACGACATGGCGTCGGCGTCTGGCGGGCTTCTTTTTTTAAACGGGTTAGGCGCTATTAGTGGGCCTTTATTCACAGGGTATTTAATGACTGAAATTGGCCCAACCGGTTTTTTTGTAATATTAGCTGCTTTGCTAGGTTTGTTAACGGTTTATGGGTTCTACAGAATGACGCAGCGCGGAATTTCTGATGTAGACACGTCCAGTTATGCAACCGTATTACCCACAACCTCTGTCGTTGCTGTCGAAATTGCGCAAGAATTGGCCATTGAGGCTGCAGAAGAGTTGGACGAAAGTGCATAGACGTAATAAAATTACTTCACAAAAAACAAAACTCATGTCTTAATGTATTAAAAAAGCAGGAAACAGGCATGAACCCCGAATTTATTTTAAATTTCTGGCTCGATGAAGTTGGGCCTGAGTATTGGTATAGCTCTGATGAGTCCTTGGATCGTTTGATAGAGCAAAAATTTAAGAAAACTTTAGAGCAGATTTTAGCTGGAGGGCATAGCTTGTGGCTTACTTATCCCTCTGGAGCTTTAGCCTATATTATAGTTTTGGATCAGTTCTCAAGAAACATTTTTCGTGGAAGTAAAAATTCCTTTGCCTCCGACAGGATTGCCATTGCTGCATCCAAGCAATCAATAAAATATGGATTTGATCTAAAATTAGATGAGCCTGCACGGCAATTTTTTTACATGCCTTTAATGCATTCTGAAAACCTATACGATCAGGAAAGATGTATTCGGCAAATAATAGAAAAACTTCCATCATCTGGTAATAATCTACTAAAGCATGCTCGAGCACACCGTGAAGTAATAAGGAGTTATGGGCGCTTTCCTAGCAGAAATAATCCATTAGGTCGTAAAACCACACTATTTGAACAAGAGTATTTTGATCTAGGCGGTTATCAGGGCATTCTTTCACGAATTAATGAATATGCAGCTTAACTTTCAGTATATTTTTCTAAAAGGCACATTGAACAACTCGCTCAAATAGTTTAACGTTAAACAATATGTTTTTTGGAGCCAAAGATGTCGCAGAGTGTTTTTGATGTAATCGTAATTGGTGCTGGTCCAGGGGGCTATGTAGCTGCCATCCGGTGTGCGCAGCTGGGTCTTAAGACGGCAATAATTGAACGTGAACATATGGGAGGTATTTGTCTTAATTGGGGCTGCATTCCAACAAAAGCAATGTTGCGATCTGCTGAAGTTTTTCATTTGATGCACAGGGCAAATGAGTTTGGGTTGAACGCAGAAAAAATATCTTTTGATCTCAATGCAGTGATTAAGCGTTCTCGTGGAATTTCAAAACAACTAAATCAAGGCGTCACTCACCTTTTGAAAAAAAATAAAGTCAAATCATTTATTGGAGATGCGACTATTTTGGATAAGGGTAAAGTTAAAGTAGAGAAAAATGATAATTCTGAGGAATTATCGTGTTCAAACATAATTATCGCTTCAGGTGCGCGTGCGCGGGAATTACCCGGGTTAGAGGCAGATGGTGAAATCGTTTGGACTTATAAGCATGCTTTAACACCTTCTCGTATGCCTAAAAAGCTCTTGGTCGTTGGGTCAGGCGCGATAGGAATAGAATTTGCGAGTTTTTATAATACTCTCGGCGCTGATACCACAGTTATCGAAGTAGTTGATCGAATTCTCCCGGCCGAGGATGCGGAAATTGCTGCTTTTGCACTTAAACAATTCTCGAAACAGGGCATGAAAATTTTGACCAATGCGTCAGTGAAGAAAGTAGAACGAAAGAAAAACTCAGCCCATGTGGAGATTGTAAGTGAAGGCAAAACAATAACGGAACAATTTGATACAATTATTTCAGCTGTTGGAATTGTTGGAAATATAGAAGGGTTAGGTCTGGAAAATCTATCAATTAAAACGGATAAGTCACATATAAAAACAGACAATAACTGTAATGTTGGTATTGATGGTATCTTTGCAATTGGGGATGTTGCCGGTGCTCCTTGGTTAGCTCATAAAGCAAGTCATGAAGGTGTCATGGTGGCCGAAATCATTGCTGGAAAGCACACGCATCCTGTTGATCCAAGTTCTATTGCCGGTTGTACTTATTGCCATCCTCAAATTGCAAGTGTTGGATTGACTGAAGAGGAAGCAAATAAAAAGGGTCTTAAAGTCAAAATTGGCCGTTTTCCATTTATTGGTAACGGAAAGGCTATCGCTCTGGGTGAGCAAGAAGGTCTGATCAAAACAATTTTTGAAGCTAAAACAGGCGAACTTTTGGGGGCACATATGGTAGGAGCAGAAGTTACTGAATTAATTCAAGGTTATGTGCTGGGTCAAAAATTGGAGACAACTGAGGAGGATTTAATCTCAACAGTATTTCCCCATCCGACGCTGTCTGAGATGATGCATGAAAGTGTATTAGACGCTTTTGGGCGAGCAATTCATATTTGATAAAATTTTAATTCATCAATTCTGCGAGCTTTGCACTGCGAAATTAATTTAGCCACGTCGTCTACCGCCGCGTCTTCGGGACCTTCCACTGTCCCCTGTACCTTCTGATGAAGTGCCAGCTGGCTTATTAAATTTTATCCAAGCTCCACCATGTGGATCATTGTCTGTAAGTAAGTTTGCCGCTCTTATTGCTTCCATCTCTTTACCTGGACGGGATTTAGTAGACCCCATTCCGAAGATAGAAACGAACGTTTCATCATCCATCTCATCGGGGATAATTATTCCCAAAGACATCACCTCTGCTTTTTTTTCAGCAATTTTTTTCTGTGTAATCGGTAATGCAACTGGGTTCATTATAGCAGATGTCATTCCTGCACCCATAGCCATTGGTAAAAATGCGTTATTGATACCGTGTCGGTTGGGTAATCCAAAAGAAATATTAGACGCGCCACATGTGGTGTTTACTCCCAATTCTTCTCTTAATTTACGAACGAGAGTAAATACTTGATTTCCAGCAGTAGCCATTGCCCCGATAGGCATGACTAGGGGATCAACAACAATGTCGTTGGCAGGTATTCCAAAGTCCGAAGCCCGTTCCACTATTTTTTTTGCAACCTCAAATCTGACGTCAGGATCCTCTGAAATTCCAGTGTCATCATTACTTATCGCAACCACCGGAACATTATATTTCGCCACTAATGGCAATACAAACTCTAAGCGCTCTTCTTCACCAGTAACGGAATTTAAAAGAGGACGCCCTTCCGCTGTTTCGAGACCCGTTTCCAGTGCTCTAGGAACTGAGCTGTCGATACATAAAGGAACATCTGTAAGCCCTTGAACCAATTCAATCATTTTTTTCATTAAAGGCGGTTCAGTTTCGTTGGGGTTAGGATTGGAATTATACACAACACCTGCATTGATATCTAAAATATCCGCGCCAGCTGCAACCTGGGCAAGTGCGTCTCTTTCCACTGTTGAAAAATCGCCTGCCTCAAGTTCTGCAGCTAACTTCTTTCTGCCCGTTGGGTTTATTCTTTCACCTATAACACAAAAGGGGTGGTCAAAACCTAAAACGGCAGTTTTAGTTTTTGATTCAACAACAGTTTTAACCATTTTTTTTCCTTATAATTGGTTTGCTGGAATTCCTGAAGTTCCACCATTTTCCGTCACCCATTTGGCGTTTGTCTTTATACCGCCAAGTGGAAAAAAATGAACGCTCGAAATATTAAATTCTGGGTTATTTGCTTTATAATCAGCTAATTGAGATAGAACCTCTATAGGCTCATACGGCAATAGAAGTTTTGTCACATCTGTCGCTCGTTTTTGTAGAACCTTTAAGGAAGGGCCTACGCCGCATGCAATAGCAAATTTGATTAAGGTTTGTAACTTGGCGGGGCCAGCAATGCCAATATGAATTGGAATATCTATACCTGCAGATTTAATTGAGTTTGCCCACTCGATAATGGGCCCAGCCTCAAAAGCAAATTGAGTTGCTATTGCCATCTCGGCGTTTGTTTTGTTTTTAAAATTTTGTTTCCATTTTAAGGCAGCATCAACATTTTTTCTGCTTCCGTCTGGATCTATATCTTTATTTCCTTCTGGATGACCAGCGATATGGATATTTTTGAAATTTGCCTTGTCAAAAAGACCAGTTTCTAAAAGATCCATAGAACTTTTATATTCTCCATGGGGTTTACTGACACCTCCTGCTAACAACAAAGCTTGATCCACTCCTGCTTCGCCCTGGTATCGTGTAATCCAGTCATTTAACATTGCCTTATTGCTTATAATTCTGGCAGGAAAGTGTGGCATGGTGGGAAAGCCATCCTCTGCCAAACGCCTTGCGGTATCCACCATATCTTCAATCGGTGTTCCTTCAATATGAGCGATGTAGACCCTCGTATTTTTTGGCAGTATATCTTTAAAATTTTCTACTTTTTCGGCAGTTCTTGGCATGACTTCAATCGAAAAATTTTTTAGAAATACTTCAAGGTTTTGGCTAACCTGAGGTGCCTGTGAATGCTTTGTTTTTAATCCAAAAAGTGCCATTTTAAACCCTTAATTTTGGTTAGTTAGCCCGACCATTATTGTTTACAAGAGCTATTAATTTTTCTTTATCATATTCGGCTTCAATTTTTTTTGCTTGTTCTTCTGCAATATGCTCTGGGTCACCTTCAATCTGAATAGGCTCAGCTTTTCTCCATTCAGCGAGGTAGTCATCTGTAGATTTTTGATCAGACTTCATCGCGGCTCTATCAATTGCTTGTTCGAACCTTTCTGAAAGTTGTATTTTCTTAGCACGGCGACCTTTGCCAACTATGACCTGGGCAGGTATATCTCTCCAGTATACAATTATCACATCATGCATAAATCGACTCCTTGGCGGATTTATCTTTTTTGGTATGCCAGTTAGTATTTTATCTAAAGCTAAATTTCGACAATAAGGATCGCAGCAGCGACGTTTGGTTGAGGCAAGTGAAATTAAATTGTCTTGCGCACTATTATTCTCCGAAGTATCGTTGGGTTAACTTATAATGGAGGGCGTGGGAGATGGCGCCCAAAGAGCCAATTGAAAAAGCGACTTTCCCTCACGTGGTTGAGAGCGCTATCGAAAACGGATCGGGGCCTGAGGCTTTATATGCAGCGCTCGACTTGGGCACTAACAGCTGTCGTATGTTAATTGCCCAACCGAAAGGCGCTCAGTTTCACGTCATTGATAGTTTTGCAAAATCTGTACAATTGGGATCTGGACTTGAAAAAACGGGAAGATTAAGTCGGGAATCCATGAACCGAACAATCCAAGCTCTTAAGGTTTGTAAGCAGAAGTTAGATAAGTATGATGTGAAGTACTCAAGGCTTATTGCAACTGAAGCTTGCCGAAGGGCTAAAAATTCGAAAGATTTTATTCTAAAAGTTTTTCAAGAAACAGGTTTAAAACTTAATATTATAGATACAGAGGAAGAGGCTCGGCTTGCGGTTATCTCCTGTGCCCCTCTCGTGAGCTCAAAATCTGAACAATTACTTGTTGTTGATATTGGGGGCGGTTCTACAGAGCTTGTCTGGATTGATTTAAGTGCTGTTCCGTCACATGAGAGGCCTAAGTCAATTATGCGCTTACACTC
>LUMM01000488.1_pt1 | contig 13691 bp, 18 predicted proteins | sample 729971 | NCBI WGS metagenome assembly LUMM01 (sample SAMN03860263, study PRJNA289734) | marine metagenome | biome: seawater column; feature: ocean; material: water; isolation source: Red Sea water column Station 22 - depth 50m | place: Saudi Arabia: Red Sea | collected 2011-10-15 | depth 50 m | reverse complement strand
ATTTAATTTTAAACGGTTCAATTATTGTCTTGAACTTCATACAGAGATTGTAACTGACTTTAATAACGATATCATTATCTTTATGGTTGAAATACATCAGACAGTTGAAAAAATATTTGAAAGCAATAAGGACAAACTAGATGCTTACGAATGTAAAGATGAATTTTCTGATACACAAAGTTTTTGTGACCATTATGGATTTAAGATCGAAGATTCTTGTAATGCAATATTACTCAAATCAAAAAAACCAGAAGAATTTTTTGCATTATTTTGTGTTTTAGGATCAGACAGATTGGATGTCAATCATAAAGCTAAAAGCCTATTAGGTGCAAAAAAAGTAAGTTTTGCTTCAAGAGAAGAAGCTGAGATAATTACTAATCAAATTTACGGAGGTATAAGTCCTCTCGGCTTACCAGAGGAAATAAAGGTATATATTGATGAGAATGTAATGTTGAGAAATAAAGTCTTTATCGGTGGTGGTAATAGGATAAGTAAATTTTTTCTAAAGCCTTCTGATTTGAAAGATTTAACTAATGGAGAGGTTGCAGAGCTAACTCAATCCATCTCTACATAAACTTGCTGCTTGCGGGGAGAAAGCTTTACCGTTCAAACCAGGAAATCTACCAGCCTGTAAATAATATTTTAAGAAAGTTCTAACATTTCTAAAATCATCATTTGAAATCTCTTGAGGAGTGGTCAAAACATTCAATGGATTTGGTAAATTTCTCTCTAAAAAAGATTTTTGTTCACTATCTAATTTTTCAATGTATTCAGAAAGTAGTGATACTGTTACTTCATAGTCTTCAATTACATTGATACAGTTTTCATATTCGTTGACAGAAAGAGGGCTAACATCAACACCATAGTCTGTCCTGTATTGAAAAAACAAAACTATGACGATAAATAATATCAAAGTGTAGAAAAATATTTTAATTGGGAAAAAAATTACTTTTCTAATTGGCCAAAGAATTGCTTTGATTATCCTCACAAATTTATTGTAATGTAATTACAAGACACTGACACGCACCACCAGATTTAATAAATTCTGAAACATCTGATATCTCAATATTGCATCCTAAATCGGCAACCGTTTCAATAATGTCTATATCATCAGATGGAAAAATTACAGATTCATTTATTACAACACTGTTGCAGGCAAGTTTGTTTGCATCGTTTTCACTCACAGGAATTAAGTTGAATAAATCAGAAAATTCTTTTAATGAAGAGTCCTCAAATGCTTCCGGATAAAAAATTGCGTCATTATTATTTGTTGGAAGGTTTTGAAAACAAGTATCAAGATGATAAAATTTTTCATCAACTAACTTTACAATTTTTGGTTTCAGTTCAAATTGTTCTGCTATATAAATTAAAGCCTCTTTATCACTTCTTACACCGTATGATCCAATTAAATATTCACCGTAAACAAAAGCATCCCCTCGCCCTTCAAATTTATGTTCTGAAGGAATACGAGCAACATCATAACCATTTTTTTTGAACCAGTTTTCATAAATGATTTCTTCTCCTTGCCTTTCTTGAAATTTAAAGTTTGATATAAGAACTGATTTGTCTTTTATAATGCCGGAGTTTGCCGTAAATACTAAGTCTGGATAAACAGTATTACCAGGAATAACTTTAACTTCAGCTCCACATTTTTCAATAGTTGACTTTAGTCCACTCCACTGGTCTTTTGCTAGCTCCAAATTGACCTCAACACCTTCAACCATCCATGGGTTAATTGAGTACTCAATTCTAAAATACTCTGGGGAACTCATTAATACAGTGCTGTTTTGCATGTAAATAGTTTACAATTTTATACATTAAATGTATATTTTCATACATGGATAACATCAAGCTTTTACCTATTGATAATTCAAATGTTGAGAACTGCCACGCTATAAACGAAGATAATGTTCCTAATGTAGGTACAACAACTTTTGAAGAGTTTAAAGCATTGGTAGAAAACTCTGACTTTCATAGATGTATCATTCATGAAAACAAAGTTATTGGATTTATTATTTGTTTTCAGGATTCATCAAAAACAAAATCGTTCATGTATAACCTAAAACATAAAAATTTTAATGAATTTAGAAATCGTTTAAAAAATTTTATGTATATCGATCGAGTTGCAGTTGATACTGAATTTAGAAAAATTGGAATAGCATCATCAATGTATGAAAAACTTCTTGAGTTTTGTTTAGAGTTTAATATCGAAAATCTGACCGCAGAAATAAATATACTTCCTTCAAGAAATGAAGTATCTTTTCATTTTCATGAAAAATTTGATTTCGTTGAGATAGATACAAAAAAGTACTCCGATGATTATGAAGTTTCATTACAAAAGAGAATTCTTTAAGTATTAAGATATAAATATTAATGAAATTTAAATTACCTCGTAGACAAAGAAAAAGTTTTGAAACAATATCTGGAAAGCCTATAGACACTAACTTAAATAAAAAAGAGGCTCTTGAGATTTTTGAAATGGTAAAAAAGATTTACTCTAGTGCTCCAAATACTTTTGGTTCTGCGAAAGGAAAAAAAGAAGATGCATTAGAAATGTTAATGATTATAAGTGATCAAATTTCAAAGGAGTATAAAGATTGTGAGGTTATTTGGAGGCAAGGTGTCCCAGAAATTACTAAGGTAAAAGATTAATGAAAAAAGTTATTATCGATGCTGATACTGGGTCAGATGATGCTGTTGCCTTATTAATGGCTTATAGAAACTTAGCAAAAGAGAATATATTAGGAGTTACACTCGTCTCAGGAAACGTCCCTCTTGATCAGGCTGTTTTAAATACCATTTATGTCAACGAATTATGTGAAGTCGACATACCTATTTATAAAGGTGCAAACAAACCATTAAATAGAGAATATCTAGAGGTTTTTGATTCAAAAACTGCAACAAACATTGCTCTAAGTTATACAAATGAATCAACCTCGGCTCAGCACGTGCATGGTATTGATGGTCTGGGTGATATTGGGTTATCTCCTATAAATAAGGAAGTAGAAGCCAAAACTGCGGATGAATTTTATAAAGAGGTTTTGGAAAACGAAACTGATTTAGAAATAGTAACTTTAGGTCCATTAACAAATATTGCAAATATGATTGAAAAAAATAAACAAAGTCTAGATTCAATAAAACATATTTACATAATGGGTGGAAGTTCAAATGCATTGGGTAATGTTACAAAATTTGCAGAATACAACTTTTGGGTTGATCCAGAAGCAGCAGATATAGTTCTCAATGCGGGAATACCTACAACAATGATTGGCTGGGATCCTTCTTTATATGATGCAATGATTGACATAAATAAGATAAATGAAATTGAATCTTTAAATACAAAATTTTCTAAGTTTACAAATGATATCCAAGTTGTTTTAAGAGAAATGATGAAAGAATTGCTTAATCAAGATGCATATGATCTTCCTGATCCATTAGCGATGTCTGTATTTTTAGATGAAACGATAATCAGCCAGTCAGTAGAAGCAAATGTAAGAGTTGATGTTCGTGATGGAATGACCAGAGGAGGATGTGTCATAGACTACATGAACATTGAGCCTGAAACACATAAGACAAGAATTGTGCAAAGGTGTAATCCTGATAAGTTTTTTGAATTATTAAAAAGCAGCTTAGTCTAGTCGGTTACTCTTCTTTATCTTCAGATTCAGTGGAATCTTTGTTTTCATCCTTGAACAATTCTGAAATTGCTCCAATACTGCCCAAAGTTGCAGATAAATCTGCTGGCAAAAATATTTTTGTATTCAGCATCAGCAACTTGTTTTAATGCTTCAGCTTCACCTTGAGCACTTAAAATTTGTGACTCTCTTTCACCTTCTGCTGTCAAAATTGCAGCTCTTTTCTCACCTTCAGCTTCAGTAACAGCAGCTCTTCTATCCCTTTCAGCTTTCATAACTTTATTCATTGCATCTTGAACATCTTGAGGTGGATCAATTCTTTGAATTTCAACACGAACAACTCTAGTACCCCATTTATCTGTTGCTTCATCGAGGATCAATTTTAAAGATGTATTAATAGTCTCTCTTGAAGTTAAAGCAGCGTCTAATTCAAGATCACCAACAACGTTTCTTAGGTTGGTTTGTGCTAATTTTGTTGCTGCAGTGATAAAATCTCCGACGTTATATACAAGTTTTTTAGGATCAGTTGGTTCATAATAAATGACTGCATCAACAGTAATTGTGACGTTGTCTTTTGTAATAACTTCTTGTGGTGGAACATCGATAACTTGTTCCCTCATGTCTACGATGATTAATTTTTCAATCCCAGGAATTACAATGTTTAGTCCTGCGGTTGCTTCACGATTATACTTACCAAATCTTTCAACCAATCCTTTTTCGAATGGTCTTAAGATTCTGAATATTCTAAACGCAATAAAAATTAGAAGACCAAATAATATTACGCTTCTTACAATTGATACTATAAATTCCATATAACGATTCTATTCATGAAAGGGATATACGCTAATCGAGATTAACTATTTGTTTCTTCTGTATCTTTTTCTTCTTGTTCGTATCTATTTAAAGCAAGCATAAACATAATAAAAAGTATTAAAGATCCAGCAAAATAAGTAATTGGAATAATTCTAATTTCTAGAGCGTTTAGACCATCTATTGATGATGGGGCTGGGCCCCTAGGAGCATAAAGTATAAACAGAAATGAATTAATAACTAGCCATCCAAAAGTTGCAGCTCCAACAACAAGGAAGCCTAGTCTTCTACCTAAGTTTGTTGCGTTCAAAATAAAAGTTGATCCAAAAAATGAAAGAACAAAAAAAACAAAAAGAAAAATTCCAGTAAATGTCAAATTAGATGACAACAGGGTTCTCATTATCTCACGCATCAGGTGTCATTCCTCTCAAATAATCTATAACCAATTCTATATCTGACTGTGGAAGTACCGCACCAAATCCTGGCATTTTTCCACCACCAACTCCATTGACTCCATAACCTTTACCATTGACAGAACCATTAATAATAAAATCAATAAAGTCATCTCTCTCTTTAAACTGAATATTTACTCGTCCACCTTTTAATGCCGGACCTAATCCTCCAGAACCAATTGTTTTTGTATATGCAGCTCCTGCAGAATAACCAGCAGTGTGACATCTCGCACAATATGCATTAAATATTCCTACTGCTCTTGTTGCTTTGTCATAATCTCCATCAAAAGTTGAATCTGCAATATCTTGGAAATCAATAAGCCATAATTTTTGTTCGTAGGCATTTTCAAGAAATGCTAAACCTTTTTCTGCTTCCTCCATAAATTTGTCATAACCATCAGTAAGTATTCCTAGATTAATAACACTCGTTTCGAGATCAGAAAGGTATCCCCTAACGACTGATGCATCTTTTCTTCCTGGAGTTGATTCTTCTTCATCTGGGTTTAGATTTAAAATTGCAGTACCCAAAACATCTGCAACACTTTCACTGTAAACTGATATATCTGTTTCTACCGAATCAAAAAGCCCATCTTCATCGGTATCGATTCCGTTCTGCCTTGCTAGGATGGCAGAAACAATTTCTACAGCTTCAATCGCAACTGGTAATCTTTCAGGAGCTGCCTTAATGTTATCGATAAGTTCATATTGTTTATTAATCTCACTTTCAACTTGTAAATCAGAATTTTCAATTCGCAGCAAAGATGAGTTTATATTTTGTTCAATTTGTTGAAGTTCTTCACTTTGTGGAATTTGAAAATAATGCAAATACTCTATCAAGTCGTCAAGCTGTCCATCATTCATTGGACCTCCGCCTTTTAGACCCCAAGCTGGCATAGGCGAGTTTGCTCTACCATATATAAGCCAATATCTTACTTCTTCATCATCATATCTATAAAACACATTGTTTATTGCAGGGGCTGCCCATGTAACACTAACACCACTTCTTTTTTCAACATATGAAGCTGCTCCACCACTTCCATCTACGCCATGGCAGTTTCCACACCCAAACTCTTCGTAAAGATGGTGCCCTCTTTCAACTGAAACGTCGTCAAACTCCTCTACAAAACTTTCTTGTCTAGCTGGTTCACCAAGATAATAAAGTGGAATCATAATTGTAAGTAAAGAAGCTAGCACAACTGCTATTGATAATGTTTTATCAAGGTGAGTAGTCTCTAATTCATCATCTGGAAGATATTTTTGTAAATTTCTTGGTACTTTTTTGATTTTTCCTGCACCACGAAAACCAACTGCAGAAAAATAAGCTATTGCACCAACCACTGCTAACGCGATTAATGTTATGAAAAATGAGCTGTTCATTTTATTCCTCAGTCTCTGCGATTGTGATACATGAAAGTCCTTGTGGATATTTCACAGACATACCATCAGCTCGAGGTGACTCAATGACTGATCCTGTGTCAATAATTAATTTTCCTCCTGAAACACTTACAATAAATCTATCTAAGTTTCTAGGAGCAGGGCCTGCATAATACTCACCAACCATATTGTATTTTGAACCATGGCAAGGACATTCAAATCCTTGTGAAGTATTACACCATGGAACACGACAGCCTAAATGAACACATCGTTGATAAACAGCAACTAAACCGTCTGCAATAGTTCCGCTATCAGAAAACTGAGAGTTCCCATTGTCATCAAATGGTAATACATAAGCTCTTGCTTCTGGGATGAATGCAGGAATAACTGAACCATCTGACTGGAAGATTTGGTCTTTAAGATCATCAACTCTTCCAGCATCTATTTTAGATCCAAAACCTCCGGAAACTTTTGGATAGAAGAATCCAAGCCAAGATATTAATTGGATACCAGCAAATGCTCCAAACGTGATTCCAAGAGCTTTACCCAAAAATTGTCTACGAGTCATTCCAGCTTCTTCCTCTGAAATTTCTTCATAAATTATTTCTTCTTTTATTGCAATGGATCCATCGGTTTGAATTTCTTCTTCCTCTTGTTCATCGTCTTCGGATACGTTTTCTTCTTCAAAATCTGGTTCATCTGGAGCTAAAAAATTTGTTTGAGATTTATCAACTTTTAAAGCTTTTTTATCTAAATTCTTTTTCCAATTTAATCTTTTTGTTACAGCTTTTGGGGTTCTTCCAGTTACTACAGCTGCAATTCCAATTACACCAAATACACCAATAAATGCGATTGCAATAAATGAAAGCTCAACTAAAGTCATTCGAAATGGACCCAGTCAAGTAAGTCATCGAACCATACACCATCAATCCATGGATACGTCCAGTTCCAACCTGGGCCTCTAAATAAAATACCTATAAGACTTAATGTTCCAGCACCTGCCAGAAAAAAGGTCCACAACATTATTGCATATTTTCTTTTTGAAGGCTTATTTTCTTTATTTCGATCAATATATGGAATTGCCATAAAGGCTGCAACACCAATTAGAAGCGGTATCATCACACCTGCGATCTGCGGATCCCAGTAAGAAAGTAATTCTTGTAGTCCTAAAAAGTACCATGGTGCTTTTGCAGGGTTTGGTGTAATGTTTGGATTTGCCTCTTCTAATAAGGGAGCTTGCAAAATTGCACTTATAAAAATCAAAAACGCTGTCATTGCCATTAATGAAATAAACTCTGGCAACATTAAATGAGGCCATGTGTTTACTTTATCAAGTTTCTTTGACTTCAGCTGCTGGTGTCTCTTTGATTTCTACTTCAATTGGAGTGGCTTCAATAACATCTGGTTCTTTCTCAATTTTGGTAGGCTCAGCTTCACCTCTCATTTCAGCCAGTGCTTGTTCAACTGAAATACCTAAGGCCTTAGCTCTTGCTTCAGCCGTTTTTAATAATAAATGTTCTGGAATATCAACCATATATATATCTATAGAGGACCTGAGATTCCTCCATCCTTTCTTACTCGCCAGAAATGAATTGCCATAAAAATTACAATTATGAAAGGTAAAAATAAAACATGTAAAACATAAAATCTAAGAAGTGTTGCTTCAGTAGCCTCTAGTCCTGCAAATAACGCAAACTTAACTTGAGCACCAAAAACAGGAGTATAACCTGCCATGTTTCCACCCACGGTCACAGCCCAAATTGCCAACTGGTCCCATGGAAGTAGATAGCCAGTAAATGAAAGTAAAAGTGTTAAAAGTAATAATATAACTCCGATCACCCAGTTAAACTCTCTAGGTGCTTTGTACGCTCCATGATAAAAAACTCGAGACATGTGGAGAAACACTACTAACACCATTATATGAGCGGCCCACCTGTGCATATTTCTAACTAGAGACCCAAACGCAATACTTGTCTGTAATGATTGAATATCAACATATGCCATTTCTGTAGGTCTAAAGTAAAACATCAACCAAATACCAGTTATGGTCAAAACAATAAATGTGAAAAAGCTTAATCCTCCTAAGCAAAGTGTATATGACAATCTAACACCATGTCTTTTTACTTTTACTGGATGAAGGTGATACAAAACATTATTCATAACTACATATGATCTATTTCTTGGACTATCTGAATAACCTTTTCTAAATGGAGATCCTGGTCTAAAAATACTTCCCCAAAGCGTACTTTCTTTTAAAGACTCTCCGAGTCCTGAACTAATATCTTTTAATCGATCTCTAAATTTAATTTTTTCGTTTTTCATTAAAGTCTTCCATATATATAACCATGACGGTCACTTCTCTCTCCTGAGTCTTCATCCCATGGAGATTCATAAACACCATTCTTTATTGCTGCATCTGCTAATGATCCAGCAAACTTACCAAGCGATATAACCCCCGTTGGGCACCTATCAACACATAATGCACATCTTGTACAAGCTTCTTCATCGACAACAAAAAATCCCGTTTCGTTATCTTCCATGTTAGGAGCTTCCACGTTTATAGAGTCTTCTATAGCGTCGGTTGATAAGTAATGTATGCATTTCCATGGACAGATATCTACACATCCCTCACATAAAATGCACTCTGCCTCATCAATATGCAAAAACTGTTTTGGCCTTACCCTTGAAGAAACCTTTTCGGCTTCGACCATGGCTAAATTGTATTTTTTTTCAAATTCAGGCATTTCAATAAGTACTTCTGATTTAGCCATCAGCACCTACCTTCACGACTTGTTTTCCATAATCAGAAACTCTAGTTTTTCCTCTCTCTTTTGCTTCGTTGATATCTTGAATTAGATACCCTACTACAAAAGCTGTCACTAATGCTCCACCTGATATACCAAGTTGAATAATGTCTTTCAGAGCTCCGAGGCTCATTCCTATTTCGTTACCTAAAAATAAAATTGGAGGAAAGTTGATAAACTCTCTTTGGTTTGTCCACTCAAGAGGTCCTTGAGAAAGGTTTAACCACTCCGAAGGCAATACACCAAATATAAGTGCAAATTGTATCCAACTGAGAAATGCAAGATATGTTGCTCTAGCCCAAGTTAATTCAGAATCTTGCCATGCAAGCATTGCCATTCCGATCAATAGAAATTGACCTGCACCAAAAGCAATGAGTTGCCCGATGGTTTGCATTAGCCAGCCTCTAGGCATCCAATTAAAATAATCGATTATTTCGCCTTCTGGAAATCCAGCGAAATGTGCAATAATTACTCCAATTGTTATGCCACCTACTCCAGCAAAAATTAAAGCAACTCCGATTTTGTATCGGTTAATAAATATAAAATTTAACAAGTTTCCCTCAACACGTTATTTACTCAAAACCTTCAATATCTATTCTATCAAGGATTACCTAGATATTATAAATTTTATAACCCAACTTTTTCAAAAAATTACTAATTTTATTGGAGTAATTTCTATGGTTTAATAGTAAAGTCAAATTGAGTACTTACTTTTTAAATTAATGAGAATAAAAATTTTTCCAAAAAATGAACAAGCGTTTTCAAAATTTTTTATTGTTTTAACTCCACTTTTTTTGCTTCTTTTAGGAACTATTGCATTGACAAAAGAAGCTTATTTCATTTTTGCAGCCATACTCCCTCAAAATAGTTTTCTCAATAGTGGATATTTAGAAAAACTAAATAACCATATAACTTACAATTTGATGCTTTCATTTTTAATTGTGTTTTTGACTGTTTACTTATTACCAAAAACACTTGGAAGAAAATTAATAATATTCCCAATTTTTTTTCTAACTTCATTGGGAGTTATTGGATTGGAGTCACTCGATCTATTATTAGGAGTATTATTTCCTAATAGTTTTTTGTTCTTTGGGAATACTAGTTATACATTAATTTTTAAAATCTTAATATTTTTCGCCTTTGTTGGACTCATTATTTTAAATATATTGGCCAAAAAAGAAGCTTCTCTGTTTGTTAGTAGTCAGTATCTTTTTGGTGCAAGTATTTTTTATTTGATATCACTTCTAATTTATAGAGCAGATTTTGTCGTATTTAGCGATAATTTTTTCATTAATTCAATGTATGTTTCAACACATATATATGTCGGATATTCGTTCGTATTTCTATCATTACTTCATTTCATGATTACAAAAGGTATAAATGCTACGTTGTACAGTAAAACATTGGGGTCTATTGGATTTTGGGGATTCTTGTTTCTCATTCCTTGGTCAAATTTTAAATTTTACTTTGGTTCTGTATTGCCAAATTGGATAGAAAATATATCTCTTTACTTGTCTATAAGTTTGTCTCTCCCACTGCTTGCTATAGCTGTAAATTTCTTCAGAACGGTTTCAACGAGAATTGACGAAAATAAAGTAATTTATAGTCTTATAAGTTTCTCGTTTGGAATATTTGTAATAACAAATATCTTTCAAATCGTTTCCTCACTCTCAAACATCATTCCGATATTGAGTCTTACAAATTTTGAGATAGCAATTAGATATGGTTATGTTTTCAGTGCAATATTAATTACCATCTCATTTGTTTATTATCTGATTCCAAAAATCTTTGGAAGAGAAGTCAAATTTTCAAGGCTTGAATCTTTAACAAGTTTTCTATTAAAACTTATGGTGTCTTTAACCTTATTTTCTAATGCTTTAATCGGAATTATTTCTGGTTACTCATGGAATGCTGGTGCCAATGCAGGAAACCCAACAATCTATGGTGAAGGGTTCGGTTTATTGTGGTCACTAATCAGTACTCCTTTAACGCTAAATATGTTTTTATCTTTGACATTACTTCTGCCATTTCTGTTGTTTTTCATTTCAGTCGTCAAGGCTGTAGTAAATGGAGAAATTACAGAAGCAGAAACAATTGAACTTACTGAAGAGGAGCTTCCAGTATGAGTGAACTCTTAAGTAAAGTTGCTGAATTATTAAATGCACCCGAGTCGTTGGTGCAACGATCTGCTGAAGCTAGAGCTGAAGCTTCCGGAAGAACTGTAGATGAAGTTTTACAATCCTGGGCTGGAGGAGAAAGTGTAGCTTCTGTTGAAAAACCTGCTGAAGAAGCACCGCCCGCTGAAGAACCCAATCCACCTATAGATGAACCTGTAACAACATCAGATGAGGAAAAAGAGGTAGAAGAGGAATCAACAGAAGATTTATCAATTGTAGTTGAAGAAACTATTTCTGAAATGTCTGCAGAGGTTTTAATTGAAGAAGAAAACATTGAAATAAAGAAAGAAAGCTCTCTAGGTTTTATTGCTGGTGTGATTGGAGTAGTTATATTTACATACTTATTTGCTTTCTCAATACCAAAACAACAAAGTGAAGAGGTGGTCTTACAATCATTAAACAATTCTGTTCGGGTAAGTGAAGAAATATTAGAAGGAGCAATTGTCTATAACCAATTAAATTGTCAGTCCTGTCATACACAGAATGTAAGAATTCTCATACCCGATTCACAAAATGGAAAAATATTAAAAAATAGATTTGCTAATAAAAACCTTATTCAAAATACAGGCCTTTTGAGGTTAGCTCCTGATTTATCAACTCTTGGAACAAGAGAACCAACAAACGATGCAGAATGGCTAAAAGAGTATTTAATTGATCCATCTTCTGTAAAGGAAGATATACCTCATCCATCAGTAAATTTCCTAAGTAATCAAGATTTAGATTATTTAATAACTTATTTATTATCTTTAGGAAGTACAAATGAGTGAACTCTTAAGTAAAGTTGCTGAATTATTAAATGCACCAGAATCGTTGGTGCAACGATCTGCTGAAGCTAGAGCTGAAGCTTCTGGAAGAACTGTAGATGAAGTTTTACAATCATGGGCTGGAGGTGAAAGTGTAGCTTCTGCAGAAAAACCTGCTGAGGAAGCACCACCCGCTGAAGAACCAGCGCCACCTGTTGAAGACAAAGCTGATGTAGAAGAACCCAAAGAAGAGCCAGCAGAAATTGTAAAGGATGAAAAGGAAAGTTCACCAGTAATATCTTCTCAAACAAATATTAAAAAAGTTATACAAAAAGTATCCTTCGCAAATAAGACATTGGATATAAAGGTAAATGCTGAAACATCTTTGCCAAGATGGCTAAATTTTAGTTTTGTACTTATTCCCCTCTTTATTGTTATTGGGATAGTCAATACATCATCCACACAAGAATGTGGGGAGAACGGAATTTTAGATGTTGATCGAAAAACCCAATTAACTGTGAACTGTGATGGATCAGCGTTTGAAGGAAAAGGTGTTGGATCTGCAAGCTCAATAAATTATATCGCCCTTGGACAACAAGTTTATTCAGGCGCTGCTGCATGTGCTGGTTGTCATGGAGTAAATGGTGGTGGAGGGGTAGGTCCTGCATTTACTGGTGGAGAACTTTATACCACTTTTCCAACTTGTAGTGATCATGCATTGTGGATTGAACTAGGATCTGCAGGTTGGCAGGCTGAAATTGGACCCGCGTATGGAGCAGAGAATAAAGTATCAATCGGCGGAATGCCTGGATTTGCAGGAAAACTTACTGAAGATGAGATTTACGCGGTTGTGGTTTTTGAGAGAGTTGTATTTGGTGGGGGAAACACTGACGAAGTTCTCGAAGACTGTGGACTTCTAGAAACAGATGAGGAAATCACTACAGAAGCTATTGAGCCAACTGGTTAAATAATCACAAAAAATCAAGTTGATTGTTATAAGATTCAAACTATTATTTTTTTATGTTACCTGCAATATATATTCATATATTTTTAATCGCTTTTAGCATTGTTCTCTTTTACGTTGTTTTATAAATTATGGCGAAAAAGAAACGAGAGAAAAAAGTTGTTGGCTGGAAAGAACAAGTTGCTTTATAAAAAGTGTAATTGCAAAAATTGATACTGGAGCAAATGTAGCAACAATTGATGCTGCTGATATTAAGTTTGTTACGAGAAAAGATGTAAAGTACGTAAAATTTACAGTAAAAAAAAGAAACAACACCGTTAGAAAAACTTCCGCTCCCCTCGCAGGATTTAAGAGAATAAGAAGTTCCAACGGAGATGTTGAAAAAAGACCGTATATAAAAACTGATATCTTAATGGATGGAATTACCAAAAATATTGAATTGACTCTTACTGATAGAGGCCCCATGGATTACACAATGTTAATTGGAAGAAAAGCTTTGGGAAGAAGATGGATGGTAAATCCATCAATTAGCTTTATGACAAAACCCAAAGGAAGTAAAAATTGAAGATAGGAATCTTATCACAAGACATAAGGCTATATTCAACAAAACGCCTTTACGATACTGCAATAAAAAGAGGTCATGATACTGAAGTTGTAAGTTATTTAAGATGTTATATGAATATTGCAAAAGCAAAACCAAGAATATTCTCTGCTGGTCGTGAATTAAATTAT
>LUMM01000144.1_pt1 | contig 13732 bp, 10 predicted proteins | sample 729971 | NCBI WGS metagenome assembly LUMM01 (sample SAMN03860263, study PRJNA289734) | marine metagenome | biome: seawater column; feature: ocean; material: water; isolation source: Red Sea water column Station 22 - depth 50m | place: Saudi Arabia: Red Sea | collected 2011-10-15 | depth 50 m | reverse complement strand
GAGTAATATTCTGAACCTGTGGTAGACCAGTTGAATAGTTACCAGGACCATAACCTAGATATTCAAACGTATGACCAGAACCTCTTAGAATTGAAGGTCTGCGAAGCTCCATACCTCTGATGTTGACTCTCCTGACTCTTTCACCTTCTTGATGACTGACAGTTTGAGAAGCGACAGCACCTCTGAGAACAGTCAATTCATTATTTGCAGATCCAGAGAGTTCTCCATCAGCAATTCTCATGATTTCAGAACCAATCTGGATGTAAGATCCGATTGGGAATCTGATATCAGTTCCTACACCAGAGTTTGCAACTGTTAGAATAACTTTATTATCAGATTCGGCACTTCCTAGATCATTTCCTAGAATTGCATCGTCATGTAAGAAGAGTGGTGTAACTCTAGATCCAATAGACTCGGTATCTGCGTCGATTGCACCACCTTTTGCATCAAAGATGGTTGGCATTAAGAATCTGGGACCAGTCTGTGGAACAGGATTTCCATTAGCTTGTACAGTAAAGGTTAGAATACCAACTCTTTCTAGTACGTTAAATCCACCAAAACTATTATTATTGTTATCAATAATACCGAAACTAGCACCTGCAACTAATCCGTGTGCATCATTTGTTTCAATGGTTTGAACACCATCAGTAATTGCACCAACTGTTTTAATGCCAACTGAACGACCACAATCGACTACATACTGATTTTCGGATGGATTTGGATCTCCAGCCGTAATTGCAAAAGATACTCTATCCTTTGCAGGAGTTCCAACAACACGATAGAAGTTTGTGGCAGTGCTACCAATACCAGTGATTTGAATTGAGTTTCCAATAAATGTAGAAATACCAGCATCTGTGATGGTTATTTCTGCACCACTGAAGGTGTCTAGATCTAATGTTTCTCCATTAGAATAACTGGAACCGCCGTTGATAATCTGAACGTTTTGTACTGCACCACCAGAACCAACAGTGACTCTAGCTGTAGCACCATCCCAATCAGATGTTCCATCATTGAATAGTTTTACATTATAGTAATCACCTTCAGTGAATCCACTTCCACCAGTAAGAGTATCGAAAGTAGCAATACCAGCATATCCGTGTGGACGATCTAGAATTACGGTAGCAATACCAACTACATCATTTCTTTCAAAGTCGAGAATTGTTCTACCATATCCAACTGCTCTGGCAAACTTATCAATAGTTTCTCTTGTAACACTATTTTCAGGATCGTCAACTGCAACATCACCGATTGGAGCTCTCTTTGCAAATGACTTAGCTGCATCTGGGTTGGCAAGAATATTATCTCTATCCAACTGAGGATAATATCTTTCAATGTCTGGTAGGTACTTGAGGTTATCAAATTCTTCTACAATTTGGTTATCAGCAGCGAGGATATTAAAGTGGTAGATACCATCACTAATTCCAGGATTGTGCTGTTGAATTACTTCAGATCTATAGAGTGAAATATTCTTTTGACTATCAACTCTCTGGTATCTCGCCATGAGTTGAACTCTGGTGTTCATGTCAGATGTAAAATCACCAGGAGATCTTGTAACATTATCAGTATCTGTTGTTGAGTGTGTGAATGTTAGGTCATCAACAATACTTGTGACTTCAAATGTACCATTGTATCCACTCTTACCAATACCTTCGACGTTAGTTGTACTCTGGACATCTACAATCTTAACTACATCCCCAACAAATAATTCGTGGGGAATATCAACTCTGATAGTAACTGTTGAACCACTTGTAGAGCAAGTAGAGATGTATCTGTTGTTTCTATTAAATTCAAAGTCTTCACCGTCAAGAGAAGAAATGGTAAAGTCTTGATTACTTCTGGCAGATGTATTGTTACTATCTTGTAGAATAAATCCATTTACAGGATCTCTACCAATCGTAGATTCTTTTGGAATAAAATATCTGAGTTTATAAACTTTGTCACCAAGTGATCTGTTATCGGAGAATCTCTTAATAAATGTTTCAGCAGTCTGAGGACCAATTCCTGCTACACCTCTAGAGACAATTTCAGTATAAATGTCATTATCTTCTTCACAGTGAATAAACCAGTTATTCTGATTTGGGTCAAATAATACAGGACATCCAATCTCGTTTGCAGCTTTATCGGATACACGACTTTCTACTCTGAGTCCTGTTCCACCATATACTGTAATTGCTTCTCCTCTTAGAGCATCACTGGATGTAGAAGCAACACGGAATAGAGCTAGGTTAATACCATCAACAATAGCATAATAAACTCTATCTTCTTGTAAGTTTTCTGGTAAGTCACCATCTTCACTGATGATACGAACTTTTTCGCCAGTTACAAGATTGTGATTAACTTGACAGTTAAATCTTCCTTCTGCATCTAGTCCAACAATTCTAGTGATCCTTTCTTTGGATCCTTGACCAGTTGCAATCGTAGATGATGCTGAGACAACATTATCAGTGATTAGAATTGGTGCAGAATATGCAGTTACACCAAGACCACTAGTCAAATTAACGAATAGTTTATCATTTTCTCTGGCACCAATACGATAACCCTGTGAAATAATTGCAGGGGGATTATCTTTATCAGTAAATCCGAAGAGATATAGATGACTATTGATACCAACCTGTTTTGTCTTGTCAACATCAAGTGTAAACAGATCGACGTTTGATTCAGTTTGTGGGATAGTTTGTGGTGCGACTAATCCAGTAACATATCCTTGGTCATCTTTTGTAAATGCCTCAGCCTTAAATCCAGATGAAATTAAAGCAATTTGACCAAAGTTTGAGTTGGAGTTCGTAATAGATGCGTCACCACCAGACTCACAAACAAAGTGACCGTTGAATCCAATAGCGAACACAGACACAACCTGAATGATTGAGTCATTGTTCATCCTGATGTGAGCAGTCTCCCACCCTTTACGATAAACCGCTCTACTGTCTAAGTGATAAACAGTATTTGAGTTTGTGGAACTGGATCCAGATGCAAGTTCAGCACCAGTTACTTTAGTGATGGAGATACCATCATATGTTCTAGATACAGGATTGTACTTTACAAAAGCACGGTCATCTTTTTGTAGAGACACAGCCGTATACTGCGCCACAACCATGGATTTAAATCCAGATGCAGTAGAACCATCGGCAAGCATACCATTCATGCCGAAAACGGATCTCAGAGACACGTTAAAGACGTATGGGGATGCACCTGTCACGGTGTCCGTTTCAATGGTTACATTGGCACCAGAGACGTTTCCAGTGGCAAGTAGAGTGGCATCTACGTCTGGTAATAGATAACCAAATGTTGTGGCATCTGTGACTGAAGTAACAAATGTTGAAACATTATAATCAGCAGGAGTTACACCTCTGATTTTAACTGGTGTACCAACTGTTAGATCATGTGGTTCATTAGTTTCTACTGTGATTAATGTAGATGGTGTAACACCATCACCAGACTTAATAGTCTTAATTGCAATGGGGTCTGCTTGGAATGCACCAACAATCTCCCATTCAACTCTACTCTTGGAGAAACCTAGTGGATCAGCTGGGAACTTCTGGTCAATGTTTCTACCTGATGCTTCATTGAAAGCATTAGATAGTTTGCTATAATACATGTCCAGGTCAGTTAGACCTGTACCATCAACTTCATTCACACCATCAGCAAATCCAAATGCTACGAGTTTGTGGTGTGAGAATGTTGGTTTTGATTTATTGATTGATGAGAAATCTTGAGGATCGGTGTATACCTCTGAGTTTAAATCTCCATCAAAGAATGTAAAATCTCTGAAATAACAAGTACCAGTTAGACGAATGATAGCAGAATCACCAGCTTCAGTATCAGTTGGGTTTGGAACGTAAAGTGGTCTAACTTTGGTTTTTCTTAGGTCAAAACCAACGATAGCAGTACCTCTGGGAAGAATAACTCCACCTCTGTGGTCGTTAAACTTATAAAGCATATTATCTTCGACTTCCAAATCGAAGACTGAAGATAAAGATAAAGTTAGAGTTGATTGTGCTAGTGTCTCAGTTCCTGCAGGAGAAATTGCTTTTGCAACACCATTATCGTCTTTAATTCTAAATCCTGGTCTATTATCAACGATATGAGTACCAGGGAACAAAAGAATTGTTGTTCGGTCAAATAAATCGTTATCGTTACCCCTTACATAAGAAAATCTCGCAGACTCTAAAAGAGCCCTTTGAATAGTCTTAAAGGGTTGGGATAGGGAGTTGCCTTGGTTCTCGATGCTATCTGTAGCACCGATATCGTTAGGATTCACATAAAGGATTTTTCCTTCTGTGTTCTTAATAAAATTTTGGAGCTTACTAAGAGGCATGGATATAAAAGTCGCTAACTTTGCTTTATGATGTATTTAGCGACTTTACATTTATGCGAGTAGGGAGACTTGAACTCCCACGACCGTAATGGTCAACAGATTTTAAGTCTGGTGTGTCTACCGATTCCACCATACTCGCAAGACATTACACTTATCCGTATGCTTGCTATGGGGCACTCAACCCAACATACTGACAGTTTGTAATGGAGTAGGACAGGGATCCACCCTGAACATCCAAAGGGGGCTGATTCCAAACGTGCAGGACAGTGATGGTCCTGTTGCTGAGTGGCACCTTTGGTTGGAACGTCTCAAGTTCCTAATGCTTCCTGAGAGGATCGAACTCTCCTTAGGCAAATTATGAGTTTGCTGCATTCACCAGATTGCTAAGGAAGCAAATGGTTCTGCCGAGAATTGAACTCGGTTCACACGCTTATAAGGCATGGGCTTTAACCAATAAGCAACAGAACCTCAACAATCAGATGTCACATATAGGTGGATTGTATTTTAAATATTCTCGAAATGTCATTCTCATTTCTTTTTCTGTCATCCCACAATTCTTTGCTGCTTCAGGGACATTCATTGTGCAATCATAAAGTGCTTCATTTGATTGCTGTACGTTTTCAGGTGTGGTCTTAACCTTTTTTTCCATTCGATTCATCGAATACTCAAGTATTATAAGTGATCAGTGATGCTGTGTCAAGTGTTGATGCCGCTTGGTCCTGCGTTTGGATAGAAGTTTGCAATCCTTTCCTTGCGGTTTAGAGTGTTTCTTCTTCCTCTACTGAAAGCCCATGACTGCTTCCTGTACTCTGCTGCCTCTTCTTTAATAGTCTTGGATGTTTTTGCATATTGAGTTCTTGGTCCAGATGCCTTTGCACTATTGTATGCACTAATTGCATTTTGCTGTGCTGTATATAGTTGTGAACAAGTTTGAGTACATATTCCAGGACTAGGTTGAAGAGAATTTACGTATAGCAATAATGCACTATCTCCTGATGATATTTGATTATCAATACCTCTACCATAGTTGGATGGATTTAAAGTTGTTGATCCACCAGATCCATTCGTTAAATTAGTTGGACTTGCTTCACCGAGAGGGTCATCTCCATCATATCCATCATAACTATTATTATCCATCACATTTTGAGCAATCTCATAAAATACAGTCGCAGCTGTTCCTGCCTGAAAATCTCCAGTGCTTGCGGTGGCAACAGAGCAACCACAACCAGTTGCAATAACACCAAAATTAATTGCTTGTGACAGATGACGATTTGCATCAACTACAGTCTGTGCATATGCTTCATCAGATGGATTAGCTAATGGTGTGAGTGAACCTATATGATCATCATACTTGTCAAGTTGGGTATCTAAGAAAGCAACGTCGTTTTCAAGTTGATTAGTTTCTCTGTCGTAAAAAATTTGTAGCGGAGTCTTTTCTGCCATAATTAATTATTCCCAGGATTTAAAGGAAGAGGAGTATCATCGCCATGTTGTTTATATAGCACAGGTACACCATCTCGTTTTAACTTTTCAGGAACTTTCTCTATATTAGCTGAGGTTTCAGTTTTGTCTGATCTATACTCAACATACAAATCACCAATATCTTTTCTTTCTCCATGAATAATATAAAAATATTCTAATTCAGATGCCTGATGTCCAATTTGAATAGTATACTTTTCATCAGTCTGTGTAATTTTTTTGACATGTAATGTACTACATGCTTTTCCAATAGGAGTTAACTGTACTGTTATGCTATCAAAGTGAACTAGTCCAGTCCAATAATCGGGAAGATCGATAGTTTTTGATTTTGTTTTTCCACGATAATACACACCCATCTCTGGGCCTTCTAGACATGCATGTGCAAGTCTCCAACCCTCTCCTTTAGTTGGGTGTTTGATATCAAATTGCTTAAATGGTGCAGCGACAGCAGCGAATACACCTAGAGCTGCTTTTTGAACTGAACTGGTTATGCCACCAGCAGTTGCGTTTGCTGAAGCGTTTGCTGTTGCTCCTGCCTCAACTGTTGCCCCTGCCGTAACATTAACTGATGCTTTTACATCTGCACCTGCTTTTGAGGCAATACCAGTAACATTAAATGCGCCAATGACATTGGTAATACCTGTAAAGTTTGCTGCAACAGGTCCTACAACATTTAATGAACATACTGCAGGAATTGGTAGTTTTGGTCCAATATTTACTGTACCTAAATCAATACCAGCACCAGGAGCAGTACCAAAATATGCTGGTCCAGATGCTGTAAGAAGTCCAGGTAATGCAGAAGAAAAAGTTAATCCTGAAAGAGCAGGACTGGGAACTATCCCAATATGCAATTTTCCTGTATTAATAGCGTCAGTTGATTGTGCCATAGTTATGCAATACTTCTATAGGTGTTTGAAACGCCCTGCAGGACGCCTGCCCAAGAACCACTCATGAATGATCCAACAATACCAGCAACACTTGGAGCTCCTGAGTTTTTGATATCCCCAATCAAATATAAAAATCCATTAGCGTCAAGTACGACATCCTTTTCTCCAGTAATACGAACTTCACCACCCTGAATCATTATAGTTTCATTAGAACTTATGGACATAATTCCATTTGATCTAATATCAATTTGACCATCCCTTCCTGGTCCCTCAGCCTCAAAGTAAATGTTCTTTCCTTTGAATTTTATATTGTCAGCAACAACTACAAAATCGCCATGAGGGCAATAAATTGATTTTGCAACTTGCTCCTTAGTTCCAACACTGCTTGGGTCTGTATTACAAACTTCCTTTGATGATCCAGTAATAACTTCAGTTTTAGAACCATTAGCCCAGTGAGTTACTGCATTTCCAGACTTTAACCATGTAGTGAGTTCACGTCCCGTAGCAGCATCATCTCTACCTGGGCCCGCAAATACTGTTGCGTTTTCATTATCAAGTAGTCTAAAAGTTCTATTACTCATTGTTTACTTAGGATTAGTATCCTCCGTATCCGCCACCACCACCAGGTGATGGAGATGGTGAAGGAGATGGTGAAGGGGATGGGGATGGGGATGGTGAAGGGGATGGACTTGGTGTAGGACTTGGAGTTGGTGTCGGACTTGGAGTGGGAGTAGAAACAGTTTCAGAAGTGGTAGTAGATGTTGTTGTCGTAGTGCTCCTACTAGGTAGATTTAGTGCATTTGCAGATGGTGTCACTGGTTCAACTGGAATCGCAGATGATGTAGATTGTACAGATGTACTAGGTGTATTTCTTTGTACAAATGTTCCAAGTGCAGATAAACTTTCCTCAAGAGTATCATAGATGAATGCATGTGCTCTAGGACTGTGAGCTGCACCAACCATCTTTCTTCCTTTATGTTCATGATATGGTCCATAATATGGTTTGCCATTGACATAACCAACCAGTGGCCTTTTCTTAGAAGTACACTGTATGACAGAGAGTGTGCTATTTACATATTTACGTTGATCATCAGCGAGGAAATCAGATGCTTTCGTGAAAGCAATAATTGGTCTGAGTCTTGCACCATTACCAGTGTCACTATTTATTCCTATCTCTGGAGTATCCTTCCAACCACAAGCTTCACCCTTAACTACAACTGCAATCAGTTGACCAGAGTCTGAATATTGTCCCTCCAATATCAAACCAGGTAGTGAAGGTTCGGTGAATAATTCATCTCCAATCGCATATCCATATCCAGTTGAAAGAATCTCGACGCCAACTAAACATCCAACAACGGGAACAGTCAGACGATCATCATCATCATCAGGATCAGGATCGGGGGTTGGTGGAGTAGGACCTGGTGGGAATGGTGTGGGATCGTCTTCATCATCACCACCACCGTCGCCACCACCGCCATCGTCGTCGCCACCACCGCCGTCGCCGTCTCCGCCGCCGCCACCATCATCATCTTCATCGGGTAGAGGTGAAGGTCCAGGTCCAGGGCCTGGTCCAGGGCCTGGTGGTTTTGGAGTTAATTCGTCTTCACCATCTGGTGTATCAATATAACCATATCCAGGATTTGTTATAATAATTCCAGTCAAACTACCATCAGCATCAATTTCAGCATAACCAGCACCACCATTACCATAATTACATGGATCATTAAATGTTACAAATGGTGGATATGCATATCCAAGTCCAGAATCTTCTAGTAAAATACCAACAATACTTCCTTTACCACTAACTACAGCGGATGCTAACGCTTCTGCTGTTGGATTTCCACCAAAAATATCAACAACTGGTGGACCGCAAGGCTGTGGATCTGTAGTACAAACTGCTGCACCGCCAGCGTTTAATCCTGCCTCATCTAACCATCCAACAACACCAACTGTGGGATCTGGTATTTGTAATTGATCTAAGAAATTTGCATAATCATCCTGCATCTGTTTTGTTGGACCAGCCCAGGGACTCGAATTAAATTTCGTGACCTCCGAACATTCCTTGGTCAAACATAGGAATCCAAGGATACCAAGAATTAGATCAATGATTTCGGTGATTTGAGCACCAATGTCTAAAACACCATCAAATAAATCCCCTAATGCTGCTAATGCAGTATCGAGAGCACTCTGTAGTTCTGCAAGAATACTATTGATCAGTGCATTTACAAACTTCTCTGCTGCACACAGTGGAGCAGATGCCAACTTACCAAGAAGTGCTGCAAGAAAGTCTCCGATTAGTCCAGGGAGATCATCTATAATATTTTGAAAAATACAGAATAAAACGTCAAGAACCTTAGCAAATACTGAATCTTTAATATCTTTTAGAACGTCACCTAAGATAATATCAAGAGCTGCACTAACTTCTTTTCTAACAGTGCCCAGAACAAAGTTTCTAATTCTCTGTATTAACGTTCTGCAAACACCAGCAATGTTATTGATGATAGTTGTAATTTGACCAGCAAAATCATATACTTTATTGATACTGCCGACCACATATGTTGCATAGTATTTTTTGACACCTTTTAATATAGATGCAACTTTTGAGATCTCTACTTGAATTCTGGAAACAGTATCCGTTCCACAATTATTTGGTCCAGAAAATTCTTGATTTAAATAATTGAATTCATATGAGTCCATCAAACTAGGAACTGTATATGAAGTATAGGTTGAATCTCCAGATGTTCTAAGATCATATTGGCCCTTTGGGCTTGAAGTCTTTCCTTCCTGGTTTAAATTAGATCCAATATCTGGATTACTTTTATCAACTCCAACTCTCCAAGTTGGAATATTTTGTCCCGCATACAAAGGTGTGGAAAGGAATGGATTTCCCGAACCAGACTTTAAATCTTCTGCAGATACTTCTGGTTTTTCAGGATTGACAGTAGAAAGAACACCATCAATAATTGGTTGTTGGCCGTCATCGGCGTCCAAAAAGTATCCTGTGACAATTTCACCACCAACAATTCCACTGCTTGCATTGTTTCCTGCACCAGTGTTAGTTGGTTTTTTGATCAATGCAACAGGGAGATCTGTATCTGGGAGGACTGATATGTCCTCCGTATGATAACCCAAAATTCTTACAGGTACTCTTTCCCCCCAGTTTTGTCCTTGGGAAATTTCTTGCAAGGTAATTGGAACCTTTCCGATCCAATACCTCATGCCATCACGGCCTAGAAAATGACTATTATAGGGGGTAAAACCTGACATTAATCTTCGTAAATTCTACATTCGTCTGCGTCTGGATTCTCATCACAGTACATTTCAAAGGCGGTGGGATCGTGATGATCTTCTGGATGTTCTTTATGATAACGCTCAAGGTGTTCCAATTCGTCAGCAGTGTGACGACGTTTCTGTGGTGAAATTGTTGGATCGTCTAGGATTTTCTTATCCTTTTCGATATGATCCTCGATAGATTTTTCCATGGCTTTTATGGTTGTTAAGACCCTAGTGTATCTCGAACTATCAATAAATGGGAATAAGATCTTGAGTTCGTGACATGGTGGCAAACTTCTTTGATAAGATACTTACCACTTAGTTTTTCATCATACTCAAATTGGCAACCAGCTTTCGCTATATTTACGACAATTGTGTTGCCTGCATGTAAGTTGAGGTTTTGTGGGACTGTAATATTTAGTATCTGACTAAAAATAGAATTATATGCAAGAGGTCCTTGAACGTCAAATACCGAATAATCTATGTTCACAAGAGACCTATCAGTCAATTCCTGCATATCTTGAATGCTTACATATTGTCTAGTAAACTTCAAATCTGTTGCATCTGCTGGTGGTTCATAAGTAGCATTTCCGAAGAAGGCTGTTGCATCAAAGTCTTCGTAATCGAACATGCTTTTTGTATCTGGATCTAGTCCATCACCATATGGTTTAAAATTATATCGTTTTGCACCATATGCACCAAACATAGCTTTAATATCAAGATTATCTGTTTGTACTTGTCTATACTTTAGAATTCTTTTTTGAGGATCTTGTCTACCAAAAGGTGTCTTTGGTTCATATACATCATCAGCTGTGCCACCATAAGTATATGTTTCAGTGATTGGTTGATCAATCAAATCTTTCATAGATCTAAAATTATAACCTTCCCTTGTTCGATAAAAGAAAAATCCTGCAGATTTTCCATTTTCTTCACTAGAAGTTCTAGGGCAAATATCCATGATAACAGTAAATGGTTTTCTACTATTACCTTGATATGAAAAAGCAGAAGATGAAGGTGATCCTCTGAATGGTACATCTGACTTAAGATCATCTACTAAAATGCTACGAACATTTTCTGTTGTGTTTTGAGATGGTCAAATACCTTTAGTGATAGATTTAATGTCTGATTCCTTTGATTCTCAATAATTATTTCTACATTTTCTCCAGTCTTGAGTGGAAGAGCAGACATGAACGATTCATTGTACTTATCTCCATCAATTCTAGATCTTCCAGTATCCATCATCAAAGTTTTTGCAGTCATCACTGGAGAGAATATATCTTCGTAGAAATAAAAATCTCCAGCAACACCAGCACTGATGTCAACTTGCCTTTCACCATCAGCACTTGTAAGTAAGAATTTATTAATAAAAGATCTTTCTGTTGCTGATGCCATTAGGTATATGCAAGTTGAATATTACCAAGCTTATTTAACATGTCTGGAGCACTGTTTGTTGAAGAAGCTATGGTCTGTGACGATGAACCGACTGGTACTGGCTGTGCCACAGGAATTTCTATGGGTATAATTGCAACTCTCTGTCCACTTGAGGCTCTACCTTTTGATATTGTTCTTTGATTTTCAACACCTCTGAAGTTTTTGTTCATCCATGATATTGGATCAGTTGGTGGTCTGAAATTGCCCATTGAATCAGGTACATTATTTGAGATTTCCCAGTGTAAATGATCAGCATACTTATTTGGATCACCATCTCCAGATCCACCAACAGTTCCTAACATAGTTTGAGTGCCAAAACTTTGACCCTTTCTTAGTGGACTTGGCTCATTCATATGTCCAAAGAAATGATATGCATTGAACTTATCATCTTTCCATGTTATCCAATTTCCATATGATCCATCATTTGCTGCACCTAACCTTCCAGTTTGATATACTTTTCCAGGGAGATATGAAAAGAGTGGAGTGCCTCTTGAAGCACCAACATCAATACCATTATGTTTCTTTGGACCTGCCCCCAGATCACGCATACCCATACCAGAAGTAATTTTTGGTGTATATGCTCCTGATTTACTTTTTAAAATTGGACTTGTAGGTACACTAACACTGGCAAATTGACCTTGAGGTGCTTTTGCTCTACCAGTAGTACCACTGAGAGGCATCAAACTGCCTGATGTAGTTTGTGGTGGTGGTTGTTGTGGTTGTGCTGGAGGTGGTATTTGCTGAGTTGGGGGTGATGTTATTTTTGTTTCTGATTTTCCTAAAGGAGTTCTAGCTGCTTCATTGATAAGATCCATCCCAGCTTGATCTTTTAGCAAACCAGTTCTCTTATCCGCTGTCCAATGACTTAATCCACCACCAGGCATCGTCAATAAAACTGCAGCCAAATAATCTTGAACGTCTGGACTAAATTTTACATTTTTTGAAATGTTGGCATATCTTAAGGTGTCTTGTAAAGTACCACTTAAAAACTGATATCTTCCAGCAGCATATATGAAACCCTGATTATTTTGTCGGCTCAGATTTTGTGCTGCCAAAATTTCAGCAATCGTCATATCAGTGAGGTTCTTTCCAATGATCCCAGATGAGGGTCCACTCGCTGGTTTTCTTCCACCAGAATCTGGGATGGTTCCCTGATTCATTGCATTATAGTTTCCAGAACCTGCTGATTCATATTCAGATATTTTATTCAGAGCCTGAATATGAATCGGTTTTAATCTACCTCTATAATTTGTACCAGAAGGTCCAGAGGGAGTTGTTGGTTCTTCGGGTCTTTGTTGTGCTTGTCCCTGTCCAGAACCATCTGGATTACCACCAGGACCATAATACTCTGGTTCCTTCTCTGGTTTTTGTTCTTTTTCCTCTGGTGGTGTTGTTAGGTTTTTGGCATTATATACTGCATCATCCCAATTCGTTCCTAAAGATTCAACTGCCGCTTCTAAATCATCTATTTCTTTTTGAAGTTTTCCTTCTTTATCAGTAAAATCAAAATTCTTTATGTTAGTTATTGCTTGAGTTACAACTCCTTTCAATCCCCCGATGATATTTCTAATATCTTGGATCATTCGTTTTGCAGCTTGGACAATATTTCCAATACGAACTTTCAGTGTCTCAATTAGTGCTAGAATTCTAGGAAGTTGAGTGGTTAACCATCCTAAGAGAAGATATCCCAGGGCATTCATAATTCTACCCAAGAAACCTTTACCCTTATTGAGAGTTCTGGATACCAGTCCAGATCCTGGTACTGAACTTGCTTCTAGTGCAGATTCTCTATTTCTTCTCTCTTGTCTAAACCTGAAAAGTTGATTTAATCTTCTTTCTTTTCTGTATATTGTCGTGCCAATATTATCCCTCTTTCTGAATACATTTACAGCTTTAATTGATGCCTTTCTAGCACCAATCGTACTCTTCCTGAGAGTCAATAGATTATCATCTAATGAGGATCTCTTGAATGTATCTTTTAATAGCGCAGATGAAAGTGACATTTAGATTATCTTCCTCTTATTTTTACATTATAATTATATTCCGCACGTCCTGCATACGGATTCTGTGGATTATATGAGAGAACATCTGGAACTTGATTATCAATAGAATTTCTAGGTGATGTCGTTCTTTTCATAAATCGTTCTCTTATTTTATTCATATCGTCATTGAGTTGAGTCTCAATCGCCGCTTCACCCTCTCTACTTGCTTGAGTTACTTGTGCTGCTTTTTGAACTGCAGATTGAACTGGATTAATTGGTGATACTGGAGCACCTTCAATAGCTGCAGCACCCTGTGAAAGTGATTCAGGTGATTGGAAATGAAATCAATCCAAATTTAAAAAAAT
>LUMM01000255.1_pt1 | contig 13787 bp, 17 predicted proteins | sample 729971 | NCBI WGS metagenome assembly LUMM01 (sample SAMN03860263, study PRJNA289734) | marine metagenome | biome: seawater column; feature: ocean; material: water; isolation source: Red Sea water column Station 22 - depth 50m | place: Saudi Arabia: Red Sea | collected 2011-10-15 | depth 50 m | reverse complement strand
GAAATTAGTTCACATAAATCGTATTACTAAAGTTGTTAAGGGTGGAAGAAGATTTGGATTTTCAGCGCTTGTAGTTGTTGGAAATCAAGCAGGTAAAATTGGTATAGCTCACGCAAAAGCTAAACAAGTACCTGATGCTATAAAAAAAGCAAATGAGATGGCAAGAAGAAAACTTACTCATATACCATTAAGAGAAGGCAGAACGATACATCATGATGTTAAGGCAAAAGATGGCTCGGGTAGAATAGTTCTAAGAGCTGCTTCAAAAGGAACAGGTATTATTGCGGGTGGTCCTGTTAGGGCAGTGTGTGAAGTTTTAGGAGTAAAAGATATTGTTGCAAAATCTATGGGAACTTCTAATGCACACAATGTTATTAGAGCTACAATGAAAGCATTAATGAAACAAAGTTCACCAAAACAAATATCAGCAATTAGAAATAAAAAAATTTCTGAAATAATTGAAAAAAGAGGATAATGATTACTTTAAATAATAGAGAAAAAATCAATAAATCTAAAATAAGAGTTGGAAGAGGAATTGGTTCGGGTAAAGGAAAAACATCAGGAAGAGGTGTTAAAGGTCAAAAATCAAGATCTGGTGTAGCTATAAAAAGTTTTGAAGGTGGTCAAATGCCATTATACAGAAGACTTCCAAAAAGAGGTTTTAACCCAATATCAAAAGAGAGTGTTGCAATTTTAAATCTAGATAAAATTCAATCTTACATAGACAAAAAAAATATTAATCCAAATGAAGTATTAAACTCAGAACTATTAAAAAAACTTAAATTAATAAATAAAAACTCAAAAAAATTAAAAATTTTAGGTTCTGGTGAAGTAAAAGATAAAATTAATATTGAAGCTGACCTAGCCTCTAAATCAGCAATAGAAAAACTAGAAAAAATTGGTGGATCTATTCAATTAAAAAAATAGTTTGTTTATATGAGTGCATCATCATCAACAAATGATTTAAGAAATAGAATTATATTTACTATTTTAATTTTAGCCGTTTATAGATTTGGAACTTTTGTACCTTTACCAGGTATAGACCCAGAACAATTGAAAATAATGATGGAAGGCAATCAAAAAGGATTGTTAGGCATGTTTAATGTTTTTGCAGGAGGTGCAGTTAGTAGAATGGCAATATTTGCATTAGGTATAATGCCTTACATTTCTTCAGCAATTATAGTTCAACTTTTGACTGGGGTTTCTGACTATTTTAAAAATCTAAAAGCTCAAGGTGAGACAGGCAGAGCTAAAATTACACAAATTACTAGATATGGAACAGTGTTACTTGCAACAGTGCAAGGATATGGTTTATCTGTTGGTTTAGAGTCATCGGCTGACTTAGTAATTAATCCAGGGGCTTTTTTTAAAATAACTACTGTTACAACCATTGTTGCAGGAACAATATTTTTAATGTGGTTGGGAGAACAAATCACTCAAAGAGGTATTGGTAACGGTATATCGTTAATAATTTTTGCTGGTATTGTAGCAGAAATTCCAAGAGCTTTGGTTACAACTTTTGAATTAGGTAGAACGGGTGCTGTTTCAACATTTATGATCCTAGCTATATTTGTTCTATTAATAGTTACAATTCTTTTTGTAGTTTTTATGGAAAGAGCATTAAGAAAAATTCTTATTAATTATCCAAAAAGACAAATGGGAAACAAAATGTATGGAGGAGAGTCATCACATTTACCTTTAAAAATAAATCAGGCTGGAGTAATTCCTGCAATTTTTGCTTCTGCACTTTTGTTACTACCAGTAACATTCTCAAATTTTTCATTTTCTAATAATGAAACATTTTTAAACTTGAGCTCTTATTTTACTCAAGGACAACCTCTTTATATGTTGCTTTATGCATCAGGAATAATATTTTTCACTTTTTTTTATACTTCTATAACATTCAATCCAACAGAAACTGCTGAAAATCTTAGAAAGTATGGAGGATTTGTACCTGGAATAAGACCAGGTGAAAGTACTGCGTTGTATATTGAAAATATTTTAACAAAATTAACTACGATTGGTGCTCTATATTTAACTCTAGTTTGTTTGATGCCGGAATTTTTAATTGCAAACTATCCAATACCTTTTTATTTAGGTGGTGCATCTATATTAATTGTTGTTGTAGTAGCTATCGATACTGTAACACAAATACAAACAAGATTAATGAGTTCACAATACGAACAACTGATTAAAAAAACAAAATTTGGTAAGTAAGTGAATATAATTTTATTTGGACCTCCTGGTGCTGGAAAAGGTACTCAGTCTAAATATCTTGTAAACAAATTAAATGCTTTTCAAATTTCAACAGGTGATCTTTTAAGAGAAGAAATCAAAAAAAATTCAGACATTGGTAAAGCAATAACCAATGACATGAAGAATGGAAAATTTATAAGTGATGATATTGTTAATAAACTTATAGAAAATTTAATATCTGATCCTCAAAAAAAAAATAAATTAATCTTTGATGGATATCCTCGATCATTAAGTCAGGCTAAAAATTTAGAAGTGTTACTAAAAAATTCAAATCAGAGCATAGATTTAATTTTATTTCTAAACGTAGATAAAGAAACAATTCTCAAAAGGCTTGAGAAGAGAAAAATTATAGAAAATAGGTCTGATGATGATACTCATACGATAGTTTCAAGGTATGAGAAATACATGGAAACAACCCAACCAGTTCTAAATTTCTACTCTGAGAATCCAAATTTTAAAGAGATTGATGGAAGCTTAGAAATTGAAGAAATAACAAGGAAAATAGACGCTTTTATCAATGTATAAGACGTTGACTTTGATTAATCTTCTTATATAAAAGGCACAATTTATCACAAAAATTATGGCTCGTATCGCAGGTATAAACATTCCACAGAATAAACTTGTTCATATAGGTTTAACTTATATTTATGGAATTGGTGATAAATTCTCTCAGCAAATTTGTTCATCTTTAGAAATTCCAAGAGCTAAAAGAGTAAATGAATTAACAGATGAAGAGATTTTAAAAATTAGAGAGTACATCGATCAAAACTTTAAAGTAGAAGGTGATTTAAGGAGAGATTATTCATTAAGTATTAAAAGATTAATTGATCTAGCTTGTTACAGAGGAACAAGACATAGAAAAAAATTACCTGTTAGAGGACAAAGAACTAGATGTAATGCTAGGACAAGAAAAGGAAAAGCAATCGCTATTGCTGGAAAAAAATTAACACCAACTAAAAAATAGTTATGGCTAAGACTGATAAGGTTGAGAATAAAGATCAGAAAGTAGAAAAATCTACTAAGAAAAGTGTAAAAAGTTCTTATTCAAAAAAAAAGAAAGTTAAGAAAAATATTTTAAATGGAATTGCTTATGTGCAATCAACATTTAATAATACCATCATCTCTATTGCTGATACAAATGGAAATGTAATTTCATGGGCATCTGCTGGACAAAAAGGGTTTAAGGGATCAAGAAAATCAACTCCTTATGCCGCACAGATAGCAGCCGACTCTGCAGCTTCGAAAGCTCTTGAGTACGGAATGAAAACTTTATCTGTTGAAGTTAAAGGTCCTGGATCAGGAAGAGAAACAGCTTTAAGAGCATTGCAAGCTAGAGGATTTAAGATTTTGTCAATCAAAGACACTACGCCTATGCCTCATAATGGAACTAGACCACCAAAGAAAAGGAGAGTTTAATGGAAGTCGAAAATGTTAATGTAAAAAATTGGAAGTCATTAATTAAGCCATCTAAATTAGATGTTCAAATAAGTGATGACTTAACTCATGCAAAAATTGTAGCTGAGCCTTTAGAAAAAGGTTATGGATTAACTTTAGGAAATTCTCTAAGAAGGATTTTATTATCATCTATAAGAGGAGCTGCTGTAACATCAATTCAAATTGATGGTGTTTTACATGAATTCACTTCAATAAAAGGTGTTAGAGAAGATGTGACAGATATTGTTTTAAACGTAAAATCTTTAGCATTAAAAAGTAATTCTGAGGGTACAAAAAAATTAATTTTAGACGCAAAAGGACCTGGAGAAATTAAAGCTTCAGATATAGCTCCAGTTGCAGATGTTGAGATTTTAAATCCTGATTTAGTTATTTGTAATCTAGATGAAAATACTACTTTTCATATGGAGATGAATGTTAATACAGGTAAAGGATATGTTCCTGCAGAACTAAATAAACCTGAAGAGCCACCATTAGGCCTTATTGCTATAGACTCACTTTATAGTCCAGTTAAAAAAGTTTCATATTCAGTAAGTACTGCTAGAGAAGGTAAAGCATTAGATTATGATAAATTAATAATGGAAGTTGAAACTAATGGATCAATTTCTGCTGAAGATGCTGTAGCTTATTCAGCTAGAATTTTCCAAGATCAGCTTAAAATGTTTGTAAACTTTGATGAGCCAGTTGAAGCTCCTGTAAAAGAAGTTTCTACTGAACCTGAATTTAACAAAAACTTACTAAGAAAAGTAGATGAGTTAGAGTTATCAGTTAGATCAATGAACTGCTTAAAAAATGATAATATTATTTATATCGGTGACCTAGTTCAAAAATCTGAAGGTGAAATGTTGAGAACACCTAATTTTGGAAGAAAATCATTAAATGAAATTAAAGAAGTTTTAACAGGTATGTCTCTATATTTAGGAATGGAAATTCCTAACTGGCCACCAGACAACATTGCAGAAATGTCTAAGAAATTGGAGGAAGCAATTTAATGAGACATGGTTTGGCAAATAAGAAGTTAAATAGAACATCAGAGCACAGAAAAGCTTTACTTAAGAATATGCTTAATTCTTTGATTAAGTATGAGCAGATTAAAACTACTTTGCCAAAAGCTAAATTTTTAAAACCTCAAGCGGATAAAATAATAACATTAGGTAAAAAAGAAACTTTACAGACAACTAAAATGTTAGTTTCTAAACTACAAGATATTAAATCAGCTAATAAAGTTAAAAAAACACTTTCTAAAAGATATCAGAATAGAAAAGGTGGTTACACAAGAATAATTAAAGCTGGATTTAGATATGGAGATAATGCTCCAATGGCAATAATTGAATTTGTTGATAGAGACGTTGAAGCCAAGAGAGTTGATAAACCAAAAAAAGACACAACTAAAGAATCTCCTAAAACGGAAGAGAAAAAACAAGCTACAGCTTAAATCTTAAATCATGAAGAAATCTTACATCGTTGATTCAACGTGTAATGATATGCGTTTGGACAGATGGTTAAGATTAAAAATTGGTAAAATTCCACAAGGACTTGTTGAAAAATATTTAAGAACAGGAAAAATAAAACTCAATAAAAAGAAAGTTAAAAGCTCTTTTAAAGTAAAAACGAAAGATGAAATAAATATATTCAACATTGAATTTAAAGAAACAATTCAACAAAAAAAAATTAAGTTTTTACCATCAAAAGAAATTATAAAATCAAATGAAGATCAAATTATTGACAACAATGACAATTTTGTTGTTTTAAACAAAGCATCAGGCATATCAGTGCAAGGTGGAACTAAATCAAAAAAAAATCTAGTTGATATTTTTGCTAAAAGTGAAATTTTTGAAGGAACAAAACCATATTCTGTTCATAGATTAGATAAAGATACTTCTGGAGTTTTTATAATGGCCAAAAACAGAGAGAGCGCTCAATTGCTTACTTCTTTATTTAGACTAAGAAAAGTACACAAAACTTATTTAGCTATATGTCAAGGAGAAATTAATAAAAAATCTGGTGTATGGGATGATGATTTAATTAGGTACGACGGTGATAAAAAAATAATTGAAAAAGCAAAAACAATTTTCACAGTTATTGATAAAAATTCTGAAGCAAGTTTATTAGAATTAAAACCTATTACTGGACGAAAACATCAGTTAAGAAAACAATTATATGCAATTGGAAATCCTATATTTGGAGATACAAAATATAAATTATCAAATTCCAATAAAGGAATTAATAAAAATTTAATGTTACATTCATATCAAATTAAATTTAAAATTAATGACATAAAACATACTTATTCAGCATTGTTACCTGATTATTTTAAAAAACTTTTAAAATCTAAAAGACTTAGATTTTCAAATTTGAAATAAAATTTTTAATTAATATATCACTTAGATTTGAGTAATCCTGATCTAAAATATTTTTTAAATTAGTTACTCCTTTATCTGAAATACCACATGGTATAATTTTTTTATAATTTTCTAGATCATTATTTATATTTATTGCAAAACCATGATAGGCAATCCATTTGCTAACTCTGATACCTATTGCAGCAATTTTTTTAACTTCATTATTATATTTATGCCATATACCGATATTATCTTTATCTGGAAAAGTTTCTATTTTATAAAATTTTAAAGTTTGAATTATTGTTTTTTCAATAGTTGTTATAAATTTTCTGATATCTTTTTTTTTCCTTAAATCTAAAACAAAATAACAAATTAATTGACCTGGTCCATGGTAAGTAATTTTACCACCTCTATTCGTTTCTAATATTTTAATAGATTTATCAATAATCTCATTCTCTTTATAAGAAGTTCCTGCTGTAAAAACTTCATTATGCTCCAAAGTCCAAATTAATTCTTGCTCATTATTTTCATATAAATCCTTTAATCTTGACTCTAGTATATTAATAGCATCAAAATAATTTACTGGTTTTATTGACTTTTTGATCTCTATGTTCATTTATAATTTGTATTATCTTTATTATGTATTAATAGTGCAAATCTAAATTATAGGTAGATTTATGTCTTTAACTAAAAAAACTAAAGATAAAAAAGTAAATTTTGAATTTAATAAAGAATATATAAGAGTTGTTACTAGCAAAATAGCTAACAATGACGCTCAATTTATTACTAATTCATTTAACGAAATGCACCCTGCTGATGCTGCGGATATTATTGAGCACCTTAGCGAAGGGGATAGAGAAAGTTTAATTAAATTAAATAATTTCAATATTGATCCAGAGGTTTTTGTTGAATTAAATGAGTCTATTCAATCAGAAATTATTACCTATTTATCTTCAGAATCTATAGTAAGTATTCTAAAAGGTTTAGAGTCAGACGATGCTATATCTATATTGGAAAATGTTCCTGAAGAGGATAAAAATGCAATCCTTAGCTCTTTACCTCCTAAAGATAGATTTGCTCTACTAGAAAGCTTAAGCTATCCAGAGGATACTGCTGCTAGACTTATGCAGCGTGAATTTACAGCTATACCAAGTAATTGGTCTGTAGGTCAAACAATTGACTATTTAAGAGAAAACAAAGATTTACCAGAAGAGTTTTTAGAAATTTTTATTGTTAATGAAGATTTCAAACCAATAGGAACTGTTCCTTCCTCTAGAGTTTTAACAACACCTCGAGATACTAAAATGGCAACAATTATGTCAGAATCTCAATTATTAATTCCTGTTGAAATGGATAAAGAGGAAGTTGCTAACTTATTTGAAAATTACAATTTGAATTCAGCCGCTGTTGTAGACAAAAACAATAAATTAGTTGGTATGATTATGAACGATGACGTTTTAACAGTCTTGAAAGAGGAAGCTGAGGAAGATGCTTTAAGATTAGCAGGGGTAGGAGATGAAGAAATTACTGATGGAGTTGTAAAAAAAACAAAGAGAAGATTCAATTGGCTTTTACTTAATTTATTTACTGCCTTTCTAGCAACATGGTGTATTAGTTTATTTGGAGCAACCATTGAACAAATGGTAGTATTAGCTTTCTTAATGCCTATTGTAGCTTCAATGGGTGGAAATGCTGGAATGCAAACACTTGCAGTTACAGTAAGAACTATAGCTACAAATGATTTAACTCAAAATAATTTCTCATCTAATGTATTTAAAGAATTTTCTATTGGTATTTTAAATGGAATTATATTTGCAGCAATAAGTGCTTTAATTGTTCAGATATGGTTTCAAGATAGTATCCTTTCATTGATTATAGCAATATCAATGGTGCTAACAATGATCATAGCTGGATTATTTGGCATATTAGTTCCTTTTACCCTAAAAAAAATGAATATAGATCCAGCGATTGCTTCAAGTGTTTTTGTGACAACAATTACAGATGTAATTGGTTTTGTTTCTTTTTTAGGTGTTGGAGCATATTTTTTATAAAATTACAGGTTATCAATTAATCTGACGTTTTTTAAATAATAAGCAATAAACAATCTTGAATTATTTTTTGTATTTGAAAGTTTTAGGTTTTTTATGTTTCTTAGCTCTAAATAATCAATTTTAATTTTATAATTATTTTTTAATTCTTTTTTTTTAAGATTTAAAAAGCTTGGAATTTTTAGTATTTTTTTTAATATCTACTAGTGTTTCATAAATCTTTGCTGCGATGGTTAAATTAGATTTATTTAAAAGAAGATTTCTTGATGAGAGAGCTACATTATCCTTATCTCGAATTGTTTTGCAAGGAATAACCTTAGTTTTATATTTTTTTTCCAATTCTTTTTTTACCAAATATAGTTGTTGAAAATCTTTTTCTCCCATAAATATTTTCTTAGGTTTTACAATTTTAGTTAGTTTATTCATTACATCTAAAACACCTTCAAAATGACCTTTTCTAAATTTAGCACACAAAATTTTATCTTTTTTTAGCAATGTAATTTTTGATTTTTTTTTATCTTTGTATATGTCTTTAAATTTAGGAAGATAAACAAAATCAACTTTTTTGCTTTTTTTAAGAATTTTTAAATCTTTCTTGATATTTCGTGGATAGGATTTTAAATCTTTTTTATTATTAAATTGTTTTGGATTAACAAAAATACTTACAATTGTTTTTTTACAAAGTTTATTTGATTTATTTATTAGTGATAAATGACCCTTATGTATTCCACCCATAGTAGGAACAAAACCCAGGTCATTAAATGGCCTTAATGATTCAAATAATGTCGTATTGTTTAATAAAATTTTCATTTGTATAAAAATATTTAATAAGTAAAACATTTAAATGATTAAACAAGCAATTATTCCTTTAGCTGGACTTGGAACTCGGTTACTACCTTTAACAAGTGTTTTTGCTAAAGAGCTTTTACCCATTAATGGAAGACCTGGAATTGAATATATTCTTAATGAATGTATCGAAGCAGGTGTTAAAGAGATTATATTTATCATCTCAACTAAAAAATTAATGATAAAAAAATATTTTTATAGTGATCAGTTTTATAAAAATATTATTAAAAAAAAAAAGGATCCTAGAATAATTAATGAATATAAAAAAATACTTAAATACAAGAATAAAATTAAGTTTGTTTTTCAAAATATTCCAAAGGGCACAGGTGATGCTGTCCTTAAGACACAAAAATATATTAAAAATAAATATTTTTTAATGTTGTTACCAGATGATTTAATAATTAGAAAAAATTGTTCTAAGTCAATGATTAAGGTTCATAAAAAATATCAAGCTTCAGTTATGGCATCTATGAAAGTAAAAAAAAATAATGTCTCAAGATGGGGAGTATATAAAATTAATAAAAAATTAAATAAAAGAAATTATGTTATAGATGGTGTAGTTGAAAAACCATCAGTAAAAAAAGCACCATCTAACAATGCTGTTATTGGAAGATATATATTACCGCGTACAATTTTTAAAAAAATAAAATCTCTTAAACCTGGTAAAGGTAAAGAGATACATATAACTGATGCAATACAGCTATTAATTAATGATAAAGAAAAATTCATAGCTCATAATTTTGAAGGTAAGTATCTTGATTGTGGAACAATGAGTGGCTATATCAACTCCTCGAAAGAAATAGGAAAAATATGAAATTATGTATGATTGGCACAGGTTATGTTGGTTTAGTTAGTGGCGTTTGTTTTTCTGATTTAGGTAATGATGTCATATGTGTTGATAAAGATTTAAAAAAAATTAACAATTTAAAAAAGGGTATTGTTCCTATTTACGAACCTGGTTTAGAAGAGTTAGTTTTAAAAAATTATAAAAATAAAAGACTGAATTTTTCTACAAACCTAAAAGAGTCGGTGAAAAAATCAGATATTGTTTTTATATGTGTAGGAACACCAACCAAAAAAAATAGTAATAGTGCTGATTTAAGCCAAGTATATGCTGCTGCAAAAGAAATATCTAAATCTATTAAAAAATTTAAAATTATAATCAATAAATCGACTGTGCCTGTGACAACGGGTGATGAGATTGAAAAAATTATATCTAAAAAAGTAAATAAAAAATTTTTTTCAGTAGTATCTAATCCTGAATTTTTAAGAGAAGGTGAGGCTATTAGAGATTTTATCTATCCAGATAGAGTTGTAGTTGGATCAAATGATAGTAAATCCCAGAGAATATTAAAAAATTTATATTCACCATTAATATCAAAAGGTGCAAAATAAGAGCAGCCGAATTAATTAAATATGCTTCAAATGCCTTTTTAGCAACAAAGATTACCTTTATAAATGAAATATCAAATTTATGTGAAAAAACTGGTATAGATATTGAGGATATCTCAATAGGAATTGGGCTAGATAAAAGAATTGGTAGCAGATTTTTAAGAGCTGGGCCTGCATACGGTGGGTCATGTTTTCCAAAAGATACCAAAGCTTTAGTTTCAACTGCTGATAAATTCAAAACTAATTTATCAGTGGTTAAAAGCGTTATCAGATCTAATGATTTAAGATCTGATTTATTATCCAAAAGAGTTAGTTTAATTTTAAATAATAAAATTAAAAATAAAGTTGTATCTTTTTTAGGTGTAACTTTTAAAGCAAATACTGACGATATGAGAGACTCGTCTAGCCTAAAATTAATTCCATTTTTATCCAAAAAAGGTGCGAAAATTAAATATTATGATCCTACAGGATCAAAAAAAGAATTTAAAAAACTAAAAAATGTTGAATTTTCTAATTCAATACAAGAATCTATCAAAGGATCAGATATTGTAATTATACATACAGAATGGAATGATTTTAAATCAATTAATTTCAAAAAATTTTCAAAAAATAAAAAACTTATTATTTATGATATGAGAAATATTTATTCACCAAATAAAATTAAAAAACTAGGTTTTAAATATTTTGGTATTGGAAGATAATTTAATTTAATTCAAAAATTGCATCAACTTCAACAGACACTCCAAGTGGTAAGCTATTTGTACTTACTGCTGCTCTAGTGTGCATTCCTGCTTCACCAAAAACAGAAGCAATTAAATCAGAAGCTCCATTAATTACTTTTGGTTGATCTGTAAAGTTATCAGTTGAATTGACAAAACCTGTTAATTTTACGCACGATTTAATTTTAGAAAGATCTCCATGACAAGCTACTTTTGCTTGCGATATAATACTTAAACCACATCTTTCAGCTGCTTTGTAACCATCATCTACAGATAGATCTTTTCCAACTTTTCCTTTTATTAATTCACCATTTTCTGAAATAGAAATCTGTCCTGAAATATAAAGTAAATTACCAACAATTTTTGTTGCGACATAAGAACCAACAGGTGGTTTTGCCTCCGGAAGATTAATCTTTAATTCTTTAATTTTATTTTCAAAATCCATTTTATTTTTCAGTAAACTCTTTATGAGTTTTACTATTCTTAAATTTGTTAAGCTTATCTTTTAAATTAAAGTTTTTTAATTTTTTTTTACCTTCTTCTATCTTCTTTGCAGTTTTAGATTTTATTTCCTCTGCTTTTTGTGAGGTTTCTTTCTTTAATTTATCAGATGTACATTTTGCATAATCTTTGCTTAATTTGTCATATTTTGAACAATCCTCAGCAGAAGAAAATTTATAGCTAAATAAAGAAATGAATAAAACTGAAATTATGATTTTAATTATTTTCATTTTTTCTTTTTTTTAGATTTTTTATTTTTATCGTATTCTCTTCTTTTCTCAATTAGTATAAGAGCCTCTTCCATTGTTAGCTCTACTGGGTCTTTTTCCTCTGGGATTGTTGCATTTAGAGATTTGTATTTAATGTATGGTCCATATTGACCTTTCATGATTCGAACTGGCTTTTTATCCTCAGGATGCTCCCCTAAATCTTTTATAATTGAAGAAGACATCCTTCCAGGTTTTGCTTCAGCTATGAGTGTAATTGCTCGATTTAATCCTATAGAAAAAATTTCTTCGACATTTTCTATTCTAGCTGATTTATTTTCACATTTTAAATATGGTCCAAATCTACCAGTGTTCAAAGTGATTTCTTTTTGATTTTCTGGATTAATGCCTAATGATTTAGGAAGTGAACATAAAAATTTTGCTTTATCTAAATCAATACTTTCTAATTCAATTCCTTTTGGTATAGATACATTTTTCAATAGTTCATTAACTTCAGGTTTCTTTTTCTTAGTTTTTTTTCTTTTTTTAGGTTTTTCTTCTTCAATATTCTCCTCAAGAACTTTCTCATACTGAAGATAAGGACCAAATCTTCCATTTTTTAGAAAAATATCATTTCCATTTTCGTGTTTTCCAAGAAATTTTGGTTCAGCAAGTTGTGATTGAGCAGCCGCTTTAGCTTTTGATAGTGGTCTTGTAAATTTACATTCTGGATAGTTTGAACATCCAATAAACGCACCTCCTCTAAAACTATTTTTTAAACTAAGGGAACCTGTGTCACATAACTGACATTTTCTAACTATCTTTCCTTCTTTATCAGTGTCAAATATCAATGCTCCCAAACTTTCATTTAAAAGATCTAAAACCTCTCTAGTTCTTTATAATCCACATACTTTGAAAATAATTTTTCTAAAAACGCAGAAATTAATTTACCTCTGTCAGTTGGGAAAAATCTTTTATTAACTATTTCTGCATAACCTCTATTTGCTATTGTTGAAATTATACTTGCATAAGTTGAAGGTCTTCCAATTCCTAACTCTTCTAATTTTTTAACTAAACTCGCCTCAGAGTAACGTGGGGGAGGTTGGGTAAAATGTTGTTCATCAATAAGAGCTTCTATATTAATTGGTCCTTTTGACATCTCAGGTAAAATTTGCTCATCATCATCTTTGCTTTGATTTGAATAAACTTTTAAAAATCCATCAAATTTCAAAACCGATCCGCTTGATTTACATATAGTTTTACCGTCTTCAGACTCAATCGTTATTGTATTTCTATCAAATTTTGCTGTTTCCATTTGAGACGATAGAGCTCTAGACCAAATTAAAGAATATAATTTTTGCTGGTCAGAACTTAAATACTTTTTAATAGAGTCTGGATTTCTATTAATATCAGTTGGTCTTATTGCTTCATGAGCTTCCTGAGCGTTTTTTGCTTTTTTTCCTGAGTAATTATTTGGATTTTCTGGCAAGTATTCGTTACCATATTCTTTTTTAATAAAATTTCTAAAATCAGTGACAGCATCAGCTGATAAATTAGTTCCATCCGTTCTCATATAAGTAATTAACCCAACTGTATCTCCCTCAATTTCTATTCCTTGATAAAGTTTTTGTGCTATTTGCATTGTTCTTGATGCACCAAAACCCAATCTACTAGAAGCAACTTGCTGAAGTGTTGAAGTAGTAAAGGGTCCTGAGGGATTTCTGCTAACAACTTTTGAGGAAATATCAGTTATGTTAAATTTTTTAGTCTTAATATTGGAAATTGCCTTTTCAATTTCTTCTTTATTTTTAAATGAGAATTTTTCAATTTTTTCTCCATCAAGTTGAGAAATACTTGCTGTGATTTTGCTTTTGTTTTTATCCTGAAAATTAATACTTAAAGTCCAAAACTCTTCAGGTTTGAATAATTCAATTTCATGTTCTCTTTCAGTAATTAATTTCAGTGCAACAGACTGAACTCTACCTGCTGATTTTGATCCAGGTAATTTAGTCCACAGTATTGGTG
>LUMM01000355.1_pt1 | contig 13967 bp, 13 predicted proteins | sample 729971 | NCBI WGS metagenome assembly LUMM01 (sample SAMN03860263, study PRJNA289734) | marine metagenome | biome: seawater column; feature: ocean; material: water; isolation source: Red Sea water column Station 22 - depth 50m | place: Saudi Arabia: Red Sea | collected 2011-10-15 | depth 50 m | reverse complement strand
AAATTAAAGTAGTTAAAATTTTTCCTTTTTTCATTGCGTCCAACAAATAAAAATTTTTTTGTGTTGTTAAATTTTATATTTTTATTAATTTCTATCATATTAGGAATCAAGATTGGTTGTTTATTTAATGTTTTAGCATTTGATAATGCTGATTCGCTAACATAAACACTTATCCCTTTAATTTTTACAATTTTGTATATAATGCTCATGAAAAATGTATAAAGTTTATTTAAATTTGCATGATGAGTAAATATATATTTTTTGTTCTTTGGTAATTTCCAAAAAATTAATGGTATAAATGGTTCGTGTATATGTACTACATCTGACCACTCAATAGCTTTTAAAAGTAATTTTCTATCTGGAAATAAAGATATTGATGCAACTGAGTTATTAAAAGGAATATTTAAAACTCTACCTAAATCATAATCTTTAGAGTTTGGTCCAGCTATTTTACTTTCAATGTTTGAAGTTTTACTAATGTAATCGTTCATTAGATCGATTTGATGTTGAACTCCCCCATAATTTAATAGATTGTACGGTGTTAAAAATAAGAGGTTAATATTCACTTGTCCATACAGGTTGGATAGAATGCCACTGGTTAGGATCGAGCTTTATTAAATTTTCTAATGATTTACTTAAAACTTTAAGTCCGTGTTGAATACTTTGAGCTTGATTATCAAAATAAGGTACTATAAAGGGTTTCCCAAAATGTAATTGATATTTATTACCATTCTTTATAAAAGCTGCAGGAACAATAGGCAATTGTGTATCCAGTGAAAGAGATACCGGCCCTTTTGGAAATGCTGCCATTTGATTGAAGAATTCAACTCCTACACCACTTTTACCAACGTGACGTTCTGATAACAAGCACACGTGATGGCCGTTTTTAAGAAATTCTTTTACTCGTTCAAAAGTATTTTGACCTTTACCACCTAAAATTATTTTACATCCAAGATCTTCTCTTAATTCAGTAAACCAATGTAAAATCTTTTCATCATCTAAAGGCTCAGCAACAGCAACTAAATTTAAATCTAGAAATTTACCCATTGGAATTGCAAATTCCCAATTACCAAGATGAGGAAGTGCAATAATGTATGAAGAGTAATTTTTATTTAACTTTCGAACAATATCTTCATTAATTATTTCAACTTTTGGTTCTATATGATTTTTATAACCTTCTTTAGTTAACCAAATAGTTTCAAGCCAGTATCTTACATAATTTAATTTAACTTTGAATATTGAATAATTATCTATCCTATCTTTTCTCTTTTTAAGTTTAATGTTTGAAAAAGGAGTAAAAATAAAATATAGGAGTGCAATAAAATATGACATAACATATATAAAATTAGGCGGTAGTTTTTTAAATATGTTGTGAAAAATTCGTATTATCTGAAATTTCATTTGTCTAAGTTGGTTATTAAAATCTTAATTCTTTGGAATACAGTAATCCAACATAATAGGGAAAATATATACATAAATACATAATCTAAATCAAAAAACATGAATATTACTGCAAATATTACTCTTTCAGGTCTTGCAGTTATACCAGCTTTATTTGTAATACCGTAGCTTTCCGATTTAGCTCTAATATAAGGAATCAAATTTGATGCAACTAAAATTGATAGAACAATAAATAACTCAATATCATTCGAAGTGAAACCTATGGCTACAACACTCCATATAAATAATTCACCTAATCTATCAATGAACGAATCAAGTACAGCTCCCTTTTCACTCACTAAATTTTGATATCTTGCATAAGGTCCATCAAGACCATCAACTGCACTCCCTAAAAAAATTAAAATTATGCCAAGAAATTTGTTATCTACATAAAAAAAATATGAACCTAACAACACAATGAATACAGTATTAGGTTTGATCTTAAATTTTGCTAAAACAAGAACGAAAGGTTTTGCAAATTTCTCTGATGCGTTTTTAAAGTATTTTTCAAGCATTTAAATTTTCAGAATATGGTTCGGTAACTATATCCCCTGAAAAAGCGTTTATCTCAACAATTGTTTTAAATTTAGGAGGAGATTCATGGGAGTAGGCAATTACAGTCCAGACAGGTGTGAGTATATTCTTTAAATTAAATAAAAATGTTAAAGCAACTGAATAATAACCAATCGAATGCTCAATATATGGAAGCACATTACTAATTACTTCACCTTGGTTAATTTTAAATTTATTATTTAGAAATAATAGAAGTGCCGCTAACAAAACAAGAATTATCAAAGTTGGTATGAAATCGATAAATGTAAGAAATAATGATGCAACAAGAAATAAACCACATACTAAAAGAATGTACACGGGATAGTATTTGCGTCTACTTGGATTAGGTACTACGTAACTTCCTACTGCAAGTGAATTTAAATCTTCTGGGAGTAAAGAATCTTCAGCATCCTTTTTATCTATTTCTATTCCGTCAACCATTTAAATCAAATTCTGGAGTCTTTAGGTAGTTATTAATCTCTTTAATTCCTTTTTCTAACTCTATATCTTGTTTATCTTCAGCATTATAAAAATTAATAGCAAATGTTTTATTAGAAACATCTTTTTCTCCAACAATTAATTGGATAGGGACTTTTAATTTTTGAGAATTGTGAATCTTTTCTCCTAGTCTTACATTTCGATCATCAATATTGATTCTAAAATCTTTTAAATGTTCCTTAATCTCATCCACATAAGAAGACACATTGCCAATAGTTAATATGTCTATTTGAACAGGCGATAACCATCCAGGCATATGACCTGCGTAGTGCTCTAAAAGAACACCAGTAAATCGTTCAATTGAACCAAGCAGAGCTCTGTGAATCATGACCGGTCTAATTTTTTTATTGTTATTATCGACATATTCAATATCAAAATTATCAGGTTGTGCAAAATCCACTTGAATAGTACTTAGTTGCCATCTTCTACCAATCGCATCTTTTACATGTAAATCAATTTTTGGACCATAGAAAGCGCCCTCTCCTTCAGCAGTTGCAAACGGAATATCTAGTTCAGTCAAAGATTTCTTAAGGCTTTCTGTAGCCATATCCCAATCATCATCAGAACCTATCGATTTATCTGGTTTAGTTGAGAGATCAGCTTCAATCTCACTTAAACCAAATGCATTTAAAAGTTTTACTGAGAAATTTAATAATGTTTTGACTTCTTCATTGATTTGATCTTTTGTACAGAATATATGAGCATCGTCTTGAGTAAAACCTCTTAATCTTAATAAACCATGAAGCACACCAGTTTTTTCGTACCTGTACACTGAACCAAATTCAAAGAATCTGATTGGTAGTTCTTTATAAGAATGCAAATCTGATTTGTAAACTAATATATGGAATGGACAATTCATAGGTTTTAAATAATAAGTTTCATTATTTTCTTCGTGAACTACAGGTGGATACATATTTTCTTTGTAGTGTGCTAAATGACCAGAAGTTTCCCACAATATAGATTTTCCGATATGAGGAGTGTTAACTAATTGATAATCATTAGATAGGTGTGCATTTTTACTATAGGTTTCAATTACATCTCTTAGTATCGCTCCATTAGGTTTCCATATAAAATTACCTGAACCAAGCTCATCTGTTGAAGTAAAAAGGTTTAATTCATTTCCTAATTTTCTATGGTCTCTTTTTTCAGCCTCTTCTTGTTGAGCCATGTATAAATCTAAATCTTCTTTGGAAAACCATGAAGTTCCATAAATTCTTTGTAATTGAGGATTGTTTTCGTCACCTCTCCAATAGGCACCTGCAACCTTAGTTAATTTAAAATGTTTTAAAAAACTTGTGTTTGGTATATGAGGTCCCATACATAAATCAACAAATTGTTCATTTCGATATGTAGAAACATAATCATTTGAAACCCCTTCTGATGATTCTGCAGATTTAATTAATTCAACTTTAAAAGATTGCTTCTTAAAAAGTTTTAGCGCATCCTTCTTGGATAATTCATCCCTAATAAATTCTTGTTTTGACTTTACAATCTTTTTCATTTCGGATTCAATTTGCTCTAAATCTGATTCACTTATTGGTTTTGTGAATTTGAAATCATAGTAAAAACCATTTTCAATGCTAGGACCAACTCCATACTCAGTATTAGGAAATATATTTAATACAGCTTGAGCAAGTATATGAGCAGATGAATGTCTGAGTATATGTAAAGCATCTAAATCGTTAATAGTCACAATTCTTACGTTACAATTTTCAGTTATAGAATATGAGAGATCATAAAATTTATTATCTATTTCTATGCAAACAGCATCCTTATGTAATCTTGAGCCTATATTTTTAGCTAGTTCATCACCAGTGATAGAATTTTCAAAAGATCTAACTGAGCCATCAGGTAATGTAATATCTAAATTCATAATTTCATAATAATAACTAAATTGAGGTAAATTTCATAACGTTAAATAAACGGATTAATAAATTAAATCGTAAAAATATAGAATATTGATTTTAAAATATATTTATGAATAAAAACCTTATTACATTTGAAAATAAAATAATTAAGGTCTTACTCAAAAACGTATATAAAAAAATAGATGTAGAAATTACATATCAATTTGCAAATCCTTATCAATTGATAACAAAAGAACTTAAAATTCTTAAAAATTCTAAACATGAAATTAGTTCAAGTGATTTAAGAAATCTAAATTACTACTCCTTAAGAAAAAAAGGAATACTTCTTATTAACAATCTTGTGAATATTGACAGGAAATACTTCAATAAGAAAACAAATAATATGTCATATTTATCCATCCCGGAAAAAAAATTAGAAAATAAAATAAAGAAAAGACAAATTAAAACTAGATCAATATTGTTAGCTGCATATGCATACTTATATATAAATTATCAATTAAAATCAGGAAATAATTACTCACTCTATTTATCTAAAAGACTTAATTACAGTGAAAATTACATAAAATCATTAACAAAAGAATTGTTTAAAGAGTCTTATCTAATCAAAAATGTAGACGGTGTTCCCGGAGGGGTAATTTCTACTAAAACAATTAAAATTATTAATTCTCAGAAATTTCAACAGATTCTATAACCACATCTTCTAGTGGCTTATCAGCTGCATCGGTCTGAACGGCTGCAATACTGTCAATTACTTCAAGCCCTTCAGTAACTTGACCAAAAATTGTATAACTATAAGGTAGTGGATAATCGACATGCATAATAAAGAATTGACTACCGTTTGTATTTGGACCTCTATTTGCCATTGCCATAATTCCTTTTTCGTATGGCCTTTGATTATTTAATTCATCTTCGAATTCATAGCCAGGATATTTTCCATAGTCACCATGTCCAGTACCAGATGGGTCACCACCTTGAATCATAAAACCTGAAATCACTCTGTGAAAAATTACACTGTCGTAATAACCATCTCTAGCTAAAGACACAAAATTGTTTACAGTTACAGGTGCATCTTCAGTGAAAAATTTTATTTTCATTTCACCAAAATTAGTTTTTATTGTTGCTGAATATGACTTACTAGTATCAATATTCATTTCATGAGGTTGATTGTATGTCTTTTCACTCACAGTTTCTCCTTTTGTTGTAGTTGTTTCTTCAGTAATTACTTCATTGGAATTTACTTCAGTGTTTTCACCAGAAGCACATGAAATCAATAATAGTAAAATAAGAATATATTTTTTCATTTAATACGACTTAATCTTACTTTAGAAATTGAACAAAGTTTATTTTCATGATGAATTTGTGCTTCCCAAAGTTGATAGGATCTTCCTTTCTTTATCAACTTGGCTGAACATATCAATTCTCCTTCTGAAACACTTGATAAAAAATCAGTATTATTATTCACTCCAACAAACATACCATCTGAATTAAAGTTAGCACCGTAAGAACACAAGGTTTCAGCCAAGGTGGAATAAATACCACCATGAACCAATCCCATTGGTTGGTGATGATTTTTATTTATTACTAATTTAGATTTAGCTGATTCTTCATTAATTTCAATCATTTCATGACCTAGATAATTATCTAATGAATCACCATTAAAATTCATAAAGTCAGTTGTCATATACTTCTCTTAATCTTTTCTCACCCGTATTATTAACAAACCACCAATATCCTATTGCAAATGTTACAGCAGTTAATATTAAAATGGCGTAAAAAGTCGTATTATCATTTAATACGTTATATATATTTATCATCCCATAAATATATAGAATCATACCGTAAAATGTTATAAATAAAGTGACAAAACTAAACCAACTAAAGTCCTTACCAAACTTTGCAACAACAATTTTTTTATCATTTATTGGAAAAAAGTATCTATTTTCAAGCTCATGTGTAATAAATACTTGGTTTTTAGATATTTTGTTTATATTTTTTTCCAAATATTCTGAATAATGTCTCGAAAAAATTAGATAATAAGCATGAAAAGCAAGTAAAACACTGCCAAAAAGTGATAAAAATGGTAAAACATAGGCTATTTTTGTATTAATTAAAGTAGAAATAAGCCCTATTAAACCAAGTATAAAAAATATTCTTACATCAATTAAAAATTGATGATGATAAAACTTGTTCATCGAACGCATACGTTTTAATTGATCATGAATAATATTTAATTCATCCATAAAGTAAAGTGTATTATGGTCATGTTTAATAAAAAATATTTTGTTACTTTTTTAATACTTCTTACCTTTTATACATTTTTTAATCTTTTTTCTGACGTTAAAGTTGAATTTCTATCACTATCTTTAGTTGAATATAAAGAATTTAGTTTAAATTGTGGAAATGTTTATCAAATATTGATTGAAGGCATTGAATATACTGATAAAAACTTAAGAATGAACGAAGTAGTTTGTTACAACAATGCTGTTTTAAAAGTATTCAATGCATTTGTTAGTATTATTTTTATTCTAGTTTTATTTAGATTTGGAATTAGGTACATCAATAGAAAATCAAACACTGAAGACTTATCCGATCTTTTATTTATTTTAAGACGACGAAATAAACGAGATATATAATATCATTATGAAAATTGGAGCATTTGGGTATATGATCACTTTCACACAGTTCCTAAACCTACACAAGATCCTACTTATGAATGTTGGACATTAATGTCAGCCCTTTCTCAAACAACTAATAAATTAAGACTTGGACAAATGTGTACTTGTAACTCATATAGAAATCCAGCATATTTAACTAAAGTAGCATCAAATATAGATGTTATGTCTGGTGGAAGGTTGGAATATGCAATAGGTGCTGGATGGTATGATCACGAATATAAAGCATATGGATATGACTATCCAACAGCTGGTATACGATTAAAAATGTTAGAAGAGTCACTTATCATTTATAAATTGATGACAACTGAAGAAAATCCTGTCTTCGAAGGTGAGTTTTATAAAATTGATGGAGCTATTAATCAACCTAAGCCATTACAAAAACCATATCCTCCTCTTTGGGTTTGTGGAGGTGGTGAAAAAGTAACACTAAAACTTTTGGCAAAATATGGTGATTACGGAAATTGGGATGTAGATGTAGAAGGATTTATAAATAAATCAAACATCCTTCAAGATCATTGCGATAAAGAGAATAGAGAATACTCAGAAATAGGTCGTACATTGCATACGAATGTTCTAATTGCTGAAGACAAAAATAAGCTTGATGCAAAAATTGAAAAATTATCATCTTATACGAACATTCCAAAAGAATATTATTATGAACGACCATTGATAGGTTTGGAAGATGAAGTTTTTGAGACCCTTAATCAATACAAAGAAGCTGGATGCACTTATTTAATTGCTTACATTCCAGATATTGTTTGGGGAGATACCTTAGATATATTATCTAAATTAAATTAGCCCTAAAAAAATGGAAGCCCCCAAAAAGAGGGCTTCCCAACAGGGCTGCGTATCACACTTAATTGAAACGCACTCTTAATATACCATTTAATAACGACAAAAGTAAAGTTAATTGTCAAAAGTAGGTGTATAAGTACTAGGAACTAAGGAAATCCAAGGTTTTCCGGGTGGTATATATAATGTATTTCCATTCGAATCAACGATATGGAAAGGATCTAAATTAGAACCACGTTTCCAAAATCCATCAAGTAATTTTCCATTATGCAAAATTATTGCACGACCTTGACCAACTGTTTTGACAGATGGTAGTTGAAGTGGATGCATGTAAGGTTCACAAAATAATGCAATAACTGTTTTTGTATTTATTTGTCCAACTGAACCATTGATGTTAATCCAATTGTGAACATTATTACTAGATGAACCCTTATAAGCGTCGTAGTAAGTTCTTAAATATTCACTCCCATTCCAAGTCCATTTGGTAGAAGTTTGAGAAGAAAATTTTAAAGTGACTGAATTTACATTAGACCATTTATTGTAATTTGGTGATCCCCAAGGAAAAAGTGGTTGAGGATTATTTGATTTCTTATAACCTTTAGCAATTGCTAAATTTTTTAATTTAACAGTATCTGCATAAAGATTGTGCGGTGCTCTACGTGAGTTAATTCTAAAAAACTCAGGTCTTCTATCAGTTATTACTGGAACACCTATATCTAAAATTTCTGGTATCAATCCCCCTGTAGCTCCACTGGCTACAAGAACACCATCTAATGGTCTTAGTACAGTTGGGTCAGTTGGTCTCGCTGATCTAATAGGTCCATGATAAGTTGTATCAGATTCATAAAAAATATTAATAAATCTTGTCATACCACCTTCTACAAGAACCTCAAATACAGCATCAGCTTGCTGTGGTCCAGATTGTGGTCTAGCTCTAACGTTATTATCGTTTTTGATACCTATAACTATTTTGTTATTTGCATCTGAAGGCATAACTAATCCATTAACTGGTGAATTTATTCCATCTATGTAATTTTGAGTATCGACCCTGCCAATAGTTACGTAAGTTTTTTCTTTTTCTAAACTCCATCTATCGCCTAAATATGCATCAAGTTCATTTTGAGAATTTACTTGAGCAGTGTTACCAAAACGATAAACAAATACAGGATAGAAACATGGATCAGCAACCCATACATTGTTTGAATCTACATATCCATTTATACATTGCTTTGAAGGATCATAATTTCTTAAATCTAGAGCAGATGAAGTATCTATAGTTGTTGAATTATTTGTATTGTTCTTTGTATTATCTATTGTCACATAGGATTCTTCACCTTTTTCAAGTGCACTTAATGTTTTAGGTCCTATGATCCCATCTGGTGTTAGTCCTGCTCTACTTTGAAAATTTTTAATTGCAATTTTTGTTCTAGATCCATTGATTCCATCAATTTCACCTGAGTAGAGTCCTAACTCTGAAAGTCTTTTTTGAACATTTAGTATTTCAGTTGATTTTGCTTTCTGAGAATTTGTATTAATACTGTTTGTAGCTTTTATTGTTTTTTTAACAACATTTTCCTTACTATTGAGTGTTTTACATGTATTTTTACCTAATATTCCATCTGAAACTAAATTATTTGATGATTGAAACTCTTTTAAGGCTTTTTTACTGGCTGGACCAAAATCGCCATCAATTTTTGATGTATAGTATCCATAGTTTTTTAAAACAACTTGAAGCATTATTTCACTTCGTATCAAGCTACTTTTGTCATATTCTGAACAGTTATAGTTATGTGAAACAGGACTAGATATTATAAGTAAAGAAGCTAAAAGAGATATTAGCACTAGCTATTTGACCAGACTATTTGTCCTTCATTTGGAACTACGTGAATCCATTGGGAACTAGGTGGAACTTCTATTGGATTTTGATTAATATCGAAAAATTCAAAACTTTCTGATATATCAGTTCTTCTCCATGTTCCTTGTACATATTTACCATCATTAAAAATATACAAGTCTCCTATACCCACAGTTAATATACTTGGTAAAGTAGTAGCCTTATCTTTATAAAGTGCACCCTGAATAACAACAATAGTTTCTGTTGAAAGTATGTCAGTATAATTACCGTCTTGAGAAATAAAATTATGAGCAACAGCATCTTTCTCACTCGAGTACGCATCTATTATAAATCTTGAATATCTATCTCCATCCATTTTCCATATCACTGTCGTAAAATCAGAATATTGAATTGTGATTTTGTTAGCACCAGTACTCCAATTTGTTTGATCAAATCCAAATGGATATAAAGGTTGAGGACCAGGTTGTAAAAATTTGTATCCTTTACTATCAATTACATCTCTTACTAATTCTGTATCAGCGTAAAGATTATGAGGTGCCTTTCTTGAACCTATTCTGAACATAGCTGGTGCATTAACTTCTTCTAAAACTGGAACACCTAATTCTCTTATTGCAGGAATCAAACCGTCTGTGGCACCAGATACAACTAGAGTTCCATCATAGGGTCGTATTACAGTTGGATCAGTTGGTCTGGCAGATCGTATTGGTCCTAAATATTTGGAAGTATTATCTAGAAAAAATGCTAAAAATCTAGTCATTCCACCTTCAACTAAAATTTCGAATACAGAGTCAGCTTCTTGCAAACCAGATTGAGGTCGTGCATTTATATTGTTATCTATCTTAAAGGCTACAACTCTCTTTGGTCTGTTAAGCCAAAGCTCAGGTGGAATTTCTTTTCCAGTTAAAGGTGACATTCTTTCTATATCGAACTCATATGAAATTACAGCTTCGGTTGTAGTTGTTGCATCGGAATCAGCAATAGTAGTAGTCGTAGACTGTTGTGTTGTCTCAACAACTACTTCTTCATTAGTATCTGCTGCTGAGCAAGACACTATAAGGATAAATACAATTAGTAATCTTAATTTCACACTTTTATATTAGTGTCGAAAATAATAATTTAATAAAGTTTATCTTTGAATTATTTGCTTGATAATAAGTAAGATTTTTAAATAGTCTGTGAGCCTTTTTATTATTCACAAACCATGGAGGATCAATAAACCTTGAAAATCTGAAGTTAGTTTCTACTATGCCTTTTAGTGGAGATTCAAAAAAGAATGAATTATGGACAAAACCTTGACCACTTTGTATGTCGTTATCTTTATTTCCTGGATATCCGCCCCAAGGCATTGTAGGAATTATAAATGCTATTGCAGCCCATTCATTAATAGCAATAGTTCCATAATTTAAATTGTGTTTATAATTTTCAACTACCTCAGAATTTCTTTTTTTCTTTGAATCCTTTATTAAAACTGTTGCACCTAAATTTCCCCAAAGTTCATTATTCACATAATCAATACTATTATTTGCGAATGATTCATAATCCGTGTATTCAATTTCTTTAAAGTACAATGTGCTATTCCATACTTCTTCAATACTGAATTGTTCATCTGAATCTAAGTCTGAAACCATAAATGGTGTAGAACATACTTGATCATTAATTTGTTCATAATTTTTATTATTTTGAAGTTCTTTTAATGATTCAACAGCACCAGGGTAATAAGATGTTGTATCTCCTATCTTTTTTAAATAGTGTTTTATATACTTTTTTAACTTATCATTTGAACGCCATCCTTTAGGAAGGACGATTACTTGAGCTGCTATACAATTAAATCCAGAATTATTTAATTTAGCAGTTACTATTTTTCTAGCTTGAAATTTTATTTCAGAATTAGACCATTTTCCGGGATGAACAATAATTGGTGTTACATTACCTAATTCAGTAAAAATAGGTTTTTTATTTGATTTGCTCAGTTGAGATAGTTTTCTCTCTTTATCGTTCAAAACTCTTCCATAGACTATGTTTTCATATGTATAGTTAGAGCCGGTTAAGTGTATAGCATCAATAGACCTATGTTCGGTGAGATATTTTGAAGTTGGAATGTCACCATTGACTACAGAAATAAAACCTCGTTCAATAAATTCATGGAAAACTTTTTGAAATACTGGATTAAGATAATCATTTACAGGATTCAGTTTAAGAATTATTGATGAGCGATTTGCTACCAAGTGGAATATAGTGTCTAAGAACGGAATCGATGAAACATTTCCAGCACCTAAAATTAGAGTAACACTACCTGAATCCGTTCCAATTCTTTGCTTAAAACCTCGATATTCATTTATTTGTTCAAAATTCATAGATTTACTAAATCTAATTTCTGCATTTAATAACGGGAATGTTAATTTTTCAATGAACTTATTTGGAAACACCTTATAAGAATTTTTAGATTCATCAAATTTATTTATATCTAGTTGATCGTTTTTCTCTAAGTAATCAATGTAATATTGTAAAGTTAAAATGCTTACAAATGGACCACCCAGCCATTCTTCTCCTTCTTTATGTTTCTGAAGAATTCCTTTTTTTTCAGCAGAAAGAGTAGCCCAATAATATGCAATTCCTTGTATGTTTTCAATTGTCTTGTTTAGCAATACAATTAATTCTTGATTGGACATTTTTGATAATTCGGATGAATTTATTCTTAACGTCGTTATATTTCTATCTAATTCCAACTGCGATGGATTCATATATGTATCTTATTCAGTTATTTCAAGAAGTTCAAAATCTCCCCAATTAACTGTAAGATGTTTTGCTGGTATCAACTCATTTGGTCTGCCAACTGGTAAGTTTTTTGGATATGATTCAAGAGATACATCATCACCTTGAAGTTCATCTATTATGATCCTTAATGTTTCTGCTAAATCATCTAGAGTATCTACTGTTTGTGTTTCAGTAGGTTCAAACATTAAAGCTTCTTCAATAATCAATGGGAAATAAATTGTAGGAGAATGAAAACCTTTATCCAAAAGTGCTTTACCAACATCATACGCTTTTATTTTATGAGATTTTTTTAGATCTTTAACTGTAGCTACAAACTCATGCATACATGGCTCATTGTAAGCAAGTGGAATAATCTTTGAAATTATTGAGCTTAAATATCTAGCATTTAATACTGCATAAGATCCTAAAGTATCCAAACCTTCTTTTCCTAATAATTTCATATAAACAAGCGCTCTTAGAGCTACTAAAAAGTTTCCATGATAACCATGCATACGGCCGATAGATGATGATGGTGTATACCATGTATATTGATCATCATTTTTTTCTACTATAGGTCCAGGTAGATACTCTTTAAGAAAACTCTTCACTGCAACTGGACCGGATCCTGGTCCACCACCTCCATGAGGAGTTGCAAAAGTTTTGTGTAAATTCGAATGAACAATATCAAAACCCATATCACCAGGTCTACAGACTCCAACTATTGCGTTTAGATTTGCTCCGTCATAGTAAACTAGTCCACCACTCTCATGAATAATGTTGGAAATTTCCATAATATTCTCTTCGAATAAACCGCCAGTATTAGGATTGGTGAGCATTAATCCAGCAGTGTTTTCATTTACTAAGCTGCGAAGATCATCAATATTGACCATTCCCCTAATATCAGTGGAAACTTCAACAACGTTAAAACCTGCCATTCTTGCTGAAGCTGGATTTGTGCCATGAGCAGAATCTGGGACGATAATATCAGTTTTGTTTGTTAAATTATTTTCTTCTAAATACTTCTTAATAATTAATAATCCCGTCAACTCGCCGGAAGCACCAGCTGGTGGCTGAAACGTAGCATTGTCCATGCCAGTTATTTCTAAAAGAAAACCTTCAAGTTCATGTAATACTTCTAAGTTTCCTTGGGTAAAAGCCTCAGGTGTTGAAGGATGGGAGTTTGCAAAAGTATTTAAACTTGCAACATAATCAGCAAATCTTGGATTGTATTTCATTGTGCATGAACCTAGAGGATAGAAACCAACATCAACAGCAAAGTTTCTATGAGCAAGACGAGAATAATGCATAACTAAATCATGTTCGGAGACTTCAGGCAAACTAGGTTTGTCTGTACGTATTGCTGGATTATTTATTTCTGTCACAGGTACATCTAACTTAGGAAAACGAGATGCTCTTCTTCCTGGTTTTGATAATTGATTTATTGTTGGTTCAGGAGCACCACCTACAAGCGGCAATGAACTTGCGTTACCTCCACTATGCATTGACCACCTCCTGTAATGATGAAATATAAGC
>LUMM01000156.1_pt1 | contig 14429 bp, 17 predicted proteins | sample 729971 | NCBI WGS metagenome assembly LUMM01 (sample SAMN03860263, study PRJNA289734) | marine metagenome | biome: seawater column; feature: ocean; material: water; isolation source: Red Sea water column Station 22 - depth 50m | place: Saudi Arabia: Red Sea | collected 2011-10-15 | depth 50 m | reverse complement strand
CTTCTACAGGAGCTTCTTCAATAGACTCAGATGTCTTTGCTGCAGATTCTGCCATTGCTTCTGCTGCATCGTCCACTGCAGATGGAGAGTCATCATTTGAAAAATGATTTTCCCATGACTCAAGGAGTTGAGCCTTAGTATTTGTAATATCAAGCTCTAAACCATGCTCCTTTGCAGTAGAAACAATATCAGCTTTTTTCATAGCTTTTATTGCTGAAGGAGATGGCAATTCAACAGATGGTTTTTCTTTTACATCACTTTCAGAAGAACCTGTAAGTCCTCCAAATATTCTGGAAAAGAAACCTTTATTTTCTGTTTTTTTATCGTCACTCATAATTAGCTCTAAAAAGGCCTATAGGATACGCTTAGATAACAAATTATCCAAGAGTTTTTTTTGTTTTTTTGTTAATTTTACACTATCTAATAGATCGGGTCTTCTTTCAATAGTTCGTTGTAATGAAGATAAAATCTTCCAGTCATCAATTTTCTCATGATCACCAGATAATAAAATTCTAGGGACATCCTTTCCTTCAAATTTCTGCGGTCTAGTATATACAGGTCCTTTTAAAAGATTATTTTCAAATGAATCGTTTTTAAAAGATTCCTGGTTACCAAGAACGCCTGGAATCTTTCTGGATAATGCATCTATTAAAGCTAATGCTGGTATTTCTCCACCACTAAGGACAAAGTCGCCTATAGAAAACTCTTTATGAACATAATTTTCAATAAATCTTTCATCGATGCCCTCATACCTTCCACAAATGATAGTAATTGATTTTTCGTCCAGCAACCCATCGATATGAGTATTGGATAAACGCTCTCCCTGAGGACTCATCAAAAGTACCTTTCCCTTATTTTTTATTGATTTCATTGCTAGTGCTAACGGCTCTGCCATCATAACCATTCCCTCGCCTCCGCCATAAGGTGCATCATCCACATTTTTATTGGTATTTTTTGAGAAATCCCTCGGATTCAAACTATTCATAGAAATTAAATCTTTTTCAATAGCCTTTCCAATAACTCCAAAATCAAATAATTTCGTAATTTCAGGGAAAATTGTTACTAAATTAAAGTTCATCTTTATCCCAATCAACTATCAAAAAACCTTTAACTAAATCAACTTTCTTAATAAATATATCTTTTACGTAAGGTATTAGTAACTGAGAAGTTTTGTTCTTTATTACCAAAGTATCATTTGCACCATAATTCCTTATTTCACTAACAATACCAATAAACTCATTATTTTCATTATAGACTTCCAGCTGAATAAGGTCTTTCCAATAATATTCACCATCTTCAGGTTTAAGATATTCATTTAAAGTATAAATTTCAGAGTTCGTAAGTTTTTTAATTTCTTCAACGGTCTCAATTCCTGAAATATTTACAATATTTTTGCTCGACTTAATATGCTTTGATTTGATATTGAACTCTAAGATCTTTTTTTCCTGAATTAGAAAAAAACGCTTGTAATTAAAAAAGTTATCTTCAGGATCACAATAAGAGTTCAATAAGAATGCGCCCTTAAGGCCATGACTTTTTCCAATAGAACCGATTGCTATTAAATCAGAGCTAGAAATATCGTTAGGACTTTTCATCCTCATCTTCGGAATCAGATGATTCTTCAGGATTATCTGCAGGAGCTTCTTCTGCAGGTGCTTCTTCTGGTGCAGCTTCCTCAGCTGGTGCTTCTTCCTCAGCCTCTTCTGCTTGTTTTTTGATTTCTTCTTGCTTAGCAGCTAATGCAGCTGCTTTCTTTGCATCAGCTTTATCTTTCTTTGCAGCTTTTCTTGCATCAAGCTCTTCCGGTGATAATTTAGAATCTTTAATTAATCTTTTGACTCTATCACTAATCTGAGCACCTTTTGATACCCATTCATCCACTTTTTCAATGTCTATACGTAATGTTTCTTCTTGGCCTTGAGCTGAAGGATTGTAAAATCCAAGTCTTTCAATAAAAGCACCATCTCTTGCATTTCTTGAATCTGCAACTGTAATAAAGTAGTAAGGGTTTTTTTTCGCCCCACTCCTAGAAAGTCTAATAACTACCATAATTCCTATAAGTTAAATTTTGTTGGAGTATTTTAGGTTAACCTTGATGATTTTGGTAGTAAAAAAGTATAATTTCTTTAAATGATAGAACCTTTCCCGCTTGCCCTACTTTTGAGTGTTTTAGTCTTTGTAGGCTTAAGATTCATTATAAGATTAAAATCTTCGACATTAATTTCTGCAACATTATCAATATTAGCCTTCTCTTTTTTGTTACCCGATGTTGCGGGTTCAAATAATGTCTATTATTGGGGCCTAATTCCTAATGAAAATTTCAATCAACTTGATGCTCTTAGATTGCATATATTTTTTTCAAGCTTAGCGATCTTGGTTTTAACAATGTCATTTTTAGAAATAATTTTGTTAACTAGAAAAATAAGACTTACTAAATCTCTAAATACTTCTACAAGTGATCATATTCCCATTGAAACAAGATATAAAACAGTGTTTTGGCTCATTGGTCTTACCTTAGTCTTGCTTTCAATAGGTTTAGCATCTGGATTCATGCTAGATCTTAATAATGTTGATTATTTGATTGTAAAGATTGTTTTCACGGTCATGGCATGGATTACTTACATGACTACCTTCATAAGAATGCGTTACTTCAATCTACAAACAAAATTCATTGTTCGCTATAGTTTTTTATCAATAATCTTTATAATGATCGCCTTTTTTGTGAATATTTAGTTTTAGATGTCTGAAGAACCCTCCTTACTAGTCTTAATCTTATCCATAGTATTTTTACTATTATTGTCAGCACTCTAAAAGAGCCCTAGAGCTTTTGGCAAAACCTGATAACTTGTTATCAGTAATTCTCGTAGGTAATAATTTTGCAAATATTCTTGCCTCTGCATTGGTTACAATCCTAATGATAAACTTTTTTGAGAGTAGAGTTCTTCTTGGATCAATTGTTCTCACCATAATTATCTTAATCTTTTCAGAAATAACACCTAAAACAACTGCTTCCGCATATCCAGAAAGCTTCGCCTCAAAATCATCCTGGGTGCTATCAAGACTTAGCGTTGTTTTTAGACCAATTGTTTTTTTTACAAATCAAGTAAGTTCAAGATTATTAAAACTATTAAATGTTGATATAAAAAAATCGACAGAATCTGATAACTTAAATACTGATGAACTGAAAACGCTTTTAGATGATTCAAATAGTTTGATTCCAAATGATTACAGAAAAATGCTTAGCGCAGTTCTCGGGATGGATAATCTCATTGTTGAGGATATTATGATACCCCTTGCAGAAATTGAGGGAATTAATATTAAAGATGATCTAAGAAAAATAAAAAGTAGTATAAAAAATTCACCTTATTCAACACTTCCTGTTTATGATCAAAACATTTCAGATTGCATTGGTATGCTTCATTTGAAAGACTCATCAGACTTTTTGACCGCTTTTGAGTCTAATAAGTCACTTGATTCTTCGTTATCTGAACCATATTTTGCATCTTTAACAACAAACCTTACCAAGCAACTTCATGCATTTCAGGACACTGATAATAATATCGCTTTAGTTGTAGATGAGTATGGGGAAATAGAAGGATTAATTAGTGTAGAAGATATCTTCATAGAAATAGTTGGAAAATTTGGAAGTGATATTATTGAGCAAGAGAAAGAATTTTCTCTTCAGCCTGATGGTTCAGTAGTTACTGATGGTAACTCTAAAATAAGAGATTTAAATGGTTTTATGAATTGGTCTATTAACGATGAAAACGCAAAAACTATCAATGGTTTAATTTTAAAAACAATAGACGAGATTCCTATTGCGAATTTATGTTTTACAAATGAATCTTATAGGTTTGAGATTCTTAAGATAAAAAATAATTCAATTACTTCTGTAAAAATCCAAAAAATTTAAACTTAGAGTAAATCTGTAATTAATTTCAATACAACTGCAAGTACAAATGATGATGTAATGACACCTCTCACCGAGGCAATCATAGGTAACATTTTTCCCCAAATTGCATTAGCTTCAATTGCAAGAATAATGCCTAAGCCTATATAGAGACTGAGGCTGCTCCATTCAGGATGAACCAATATATTTGATGGTACTTGTCCATGAGCTGAATAAACCATATACATAAGCATTGGAACACTAAATAATGTATTGGTTCTTGATGCCAGGGCTGCTTTTGCACCAGCAACAGCTGCATCACCCTCTTTCATTCCTAAAACTATTTTCTGATTTCTCCAAATTATGCCCCAAACGTTTAACATCATAAGTGTTCCCATAACTAAACCTAATATGATCTCAGTTCCAATTCTTGCTGTTATCTGATGAATGAGAATTACTCCAGTTAGAAACGTAAATAATGCTGCCCATCTAAACCACCAGAGGGCATTTGGTGCTAACTTTTCGAAAACGTCAGCTTTTGCATCTGGAGTAGCTACTTTTACATATTCCCCTTGTACAAAATTAAAATAATAAAGAAGTCCTATCCAAGCTATTCCAAACAAAATATGAAAAGCTCTAAAAAAAGATTGATCTGCCAATATATCCATAATACTCCCTATATGAAATGTTTATTAAATATAATATTAAAATTATTTGAAGTAAAGAGGGCAAAAAAAAGCGGGGATTAACCCCGCTTATAAGATGTAGAAATTAATTTCTTATTACATCATTCCTGGCATGCCACCCATTCCGCCCATGTCTGGCATCGCAGGTGCAGCTCCTTCATCTTTAGGAATGTCAGTAACCATAGCCTCAGTAGTAATCATCATTCCAGCTACAGAACCAGCAGCTTGAAGCGCGGTTCTGGTAACTTTTGCAGGATCGAGAATACCCATTTCAATCATATCGCCATATTCACCAGTAGCTGCATTAAAGCCATGAGAACCCTTACCGTCTCTGACTGCTGCAACTACAACTGATGACTCCTCACCAGCATTAGATGCAATTTGTCTTAATGGAGCTTCTAAAGCTCTCTTTGCTATGCTTATACCAACATTTTGGTCTTCATTATCGCCTGCAAGCTTTTCAAGAGATTCAAGTGCTCTGATTAGAGCAGTCCCACCACCGGGAACAACGCCCTCTTCAACGGCTGCCCTAGTGGAGTGTAATGCATCTTCTACACGAGCTTTTTTTTCTTTCATTTCTACTTCAGATCCAGCTCCAACCTTGATTACGGCAACACCGCCTGCAAGTTTTGCTACTCTCTCTTGTAACTTCTCTCTATCATAGTCTGAAGAAGTATCTTCGATTTGAACTCTGATTTGGTTAACCCTTGCCTCTATAGCTGCCTGATCACCAGAACCATCAATAATTGTTGTATTATCTTTATTTAAAACAACTTTTTTAGCAGTTCCTAAATCTTCGATAGTAGCTCCTTCAAGAGATAAACCTACCTCTTCAGAAATAACAGTTCCTCCTGTGAGGATTGCTATATCTTCAAGCATAGCTTTTCTTCTATCTCCAAAACCTGGAGCTTTACATGCAGCAGCCTTAACAATACCTCTCAGATTGTTAACTACAAGCGTTGCAAGTGCCTCACCTTCAATATCTTCTGCAATTATTAGTAATGGCTTACCAGCTTTGGCAACAGATTCAAGTAGTGGAAGCATATCTCTTATATTTGAGATTTTCTTGTCATGAAGAAGGATAAGAGGATCATCAAGTTCAGTAGTCATGTTATCTTGATTAGTAACGAAATATGGAGATAGATAGCCTCTATCAAACTGCATACCCTCAACAACATCAAGTTCATTATCAATACCACTTCCTTCTTCGACTGTAATGACACCTTCTTTGCCGACCTTACCCATTGCTTCTGCAATAATTTCTCCTACTGCAGTATCACCATTAGCAGATATTGTGCCAACTTGCGCAATTGCAGTGTCATCCGCGCATGGAACGCTTAATGACTTCACAAACTCAACTGCTGTTGTGACTGCCTTATCAATACCCCTTTTAAGGTCCATTGGATTCATTCCTGCGGCAACTGATTTGTTACCTTCATTCACAATCGACTGAGCAAGAACAGTAGCAGTTGTAGTTCCATCACCCGCTTCATCAGAGGTTTGCGAAGCAACTTCTTTAAGCATCTGTGCGCCCATATTCTCAAACTTGTTTTCAAGCTCAATCTCTTTCGCAACTGAAACACCATCTTTAGTAACAGTTGGAGCTCCGAATGACTTATCTAAAACAACATTTCTTCCTTTAGGCCCAAGTGTAACCTTAACTGCGTTTGCGAGTGTGTTTACCCCATCAAGCATTTGAGATCTTGCTGAATCACCAAATTTCACATCTTTTGCTGACATATTATTTCTCCCTCTAGATAAATTAACTTACGACGCCAAAAATATCTGACTCACTAAGAATTAGATACTCATCGCCATCTATTTTGATTTCATTTCCGCCATATTGACCAAAAATTACTGTGTCACCAACTGCAACACCAACCGGTGAAACATCGCCATTTTCAGTCTTTTTGCCAGGGCCTACAGCAACAACCTCACCCTGAGATGGTTTTTCCGTAGCGCTACCAGGTAAAACTATACCCCCAGCAGATTTTTCTTCTTCTTCAGTTCTTTTAACAAGAACTTTATCGTGTAAAGGTGTAAATTTCATTATTAATTCCCTCTTAAAAAAATGCAATTATATTCCTATTGTGCTAAATATGGTTAAAAAGTTTTAATTCAATAGGATTTTTTAAGTTTTTTGGAGTGTTTTATGAATTGCTCCTGCAAGAATAATTCCAAGAAAATTTGCTAATAAGTCTGCCCATTCAAAATATCTGTAGGGGTGAAAATAGTGAACAATTTCAATAGTTAACCCAAAAGAAAATATTATTACCATTAGGATTTGATTATTAATTTTAAAATTACAAAACATTCCAAGTATTGCAAGATAAAAGAAAATAACTCCATGCGAAATCTTATCTCCAATGAAAGATAGAGCACTAAAAAATTTAAGTTCTGAAGCAGGAATTAAGCTTAAATAAAATATTAAAATTATTGATAAAAAGAAAGTGCCTCTGATTACTAGAATCATCTCTGAATTAAACTTTTATTTAAAGATATTAGGATAATTGCGGGTATTGCCAACATTGAAGTGAAAATAAAAAATAGCATCCAGCCATAATCCGCACCTGAGATAGATTGGAAATAATCAGCAAGTATTCCTGAAAAGCCACTAAATATCTTACCTGGTAGCATCATGAAAGAAGTTAATAGTGCATATTGAGTTGCTGTAAACTGCTTTGAAACCAAGCTTGTTAAGAATGCTATATTGACAGTACCAACAATGCCTGCTGAAAAGCTATCAGTGAATACAATTATTGAAAGAAGATTTAAATTTGGTTCTGAAATAGCGACAATTGAAAAAAGGACATTTGATATCATCACTGCAAATGCTCCAAAAAGCAGGGATCTATAAAGACCAGCTTTCTTAATAAGTATTCCTCCTAAAAAGAGACCAAAAATTGATGCTATTAAAGCTACAATTTTTACAATAGATCCAATTTCAGTCAATGAGAAGCCCATATCTATGTAAAATGGGTTGGCCATTGGTCCCATGACGATATCGGTAAGCCTATATGTTGCAACAATTAGCAGCAAAATAGATGCAGCGAATAGATTAAATCTTTTTATGAAATCCTTAATTGGTTCATAAAAATTTTCTAAAAAAGTAAGCTCTCTTTTTTCATTATTTTTCCCCTCAGGAGTAATTAATAAGGCAATTAGCCCTATAAGCATTAAAGCAGCCATCAAGAAATATGCATTTCCCCAGGAATAATTTTCAGCATAGATTAATGCAAAAGATGTTGCAGTTAAGATAGCTCCTCTATATCCAAATTGATAATAAGCTGCCAAGTTCCCTTGCTCTTCAATTCCTGCAAGCTCTATCCTAAATGCATCAATTGCAATATCTTGAAATGAGCCTGCTAAAGCTATCAAAATTGCGAATGTCGCTAAATATTTAATATCTATTACTGGGTCTGCATTTGAAAGACAAATAAGAAAAATAATAATGAAAATCTGCATTAAAATGATCCAACTCTTTCTACTTCCAAAATAATTGAGGAATGGTATCGAATATCTATCTACTAAAGGGGACCAAAGAAACTTCAAAGAGTAAGTCAAACTAATCCAAGCAAAAAAACCAATAATTGTAAGATCAATGCCTGCATCTCTAAGCCAAATTGAAAGAGTTGAAAAGATCAACATATAAGGCAGGCCTGATGTAAATCCAAGACCTGTCATTGTTAAGTTTTTATTCATAATCTTTCAAGATAATAGCTCCATTCAAAATATTTCCCAGGATCTTCCTTCCTGTCTGGAGAAATATCACTATGCCCAACTATATTATCCTTATTTAAATCTCTATAGTTATTTATGAGCGCTTTGGAGACTTCTACCAATGATTCATATTGGTTATTTGTATATTTTTCTGTGTGATAGCCCTCAAGCTCAATCCCTATAGAAAACTCATTACAATTTTCTTCATTCCTGTAAGTTGATAATCCAGCGTGCCACGCTTTTTTATTAAAAGGTACAAACTGAATAATTTCGCCACTCCTTTTTATTAGGACATGGCTTGATACCTTGAGATCTTTTATTTCTCTAAAGTACTCGTGATCATTAGTATTCAATTTATTACAAAAGAAATCTTCAATGTAGCTATTACCATAGATTTTCGGTGGCAGACTTATGCAGTGTATAACTATTAAACGTATATCGTAGTCATTTATCCTTTCGGAATAATTAGGCGATCTGACTAATTTTGCACTGTCTAGAATGTGATTTGAGATGAGCATTAACTTGCTCTTAATTCTGGTGGGAGTTTAAAAGAAATATCCTCCTTAACTCCACCTTTCTCTTCAATCTCTGCATCAAGGAAAATGCTCAGATTTGAAATTATTTCTTGAACTTTTGATTCAGGTGCAGATGCTCCAGCGGTAAGCCCAATATTCCTACAGTCTTTTAATTCATTTAAGTCAAGATCAGCAAATTCATCTATTAATATCGAATTAACTCCACACTTATTTGCAAGCTCCTTCAGGCGATTTGAATTTGAACTTGCTTTTGATCCAACAACTATAATGAAATCTGTTTCAAGAGCTAGTTGTTTAACAGCATCTTGTCTATTTTGGGTTGCATAACAAATATCATCTTTTTTTGGAGCTGCAATGTTTGGGAACCTTTTCATTAACTCATTTATGATATCTTTTGTTTCATCAACACTAAGAGTAGTTTGTGTAACATAAGCTAGATTTTCCGTTTGATTTACAGAAACTTCCTTTGCCTCTTCTAGATCCTAAACGAGATATATTTTTCCATTTTGACTAAAATACCTTCCCATTGTGCCTTCTACCTCGGGATGGCCTTCATGACCAATTAATATAATGTCCCTATTAGCTCTTCCATGTCGCATGACCTCCATGTGAACTTTGGTTACAAGCGGACAGGTTGCATCAAAAAACTTTAGATTCCTTGATTTAACAGATTCTTCAATCTTGCTTGAGACTCCATGAGCACTAAAAATAATAATTGAATCATCAGGAACATCTGAAATTTCTTCAATAAATATGGCTCCTCTTTCCTTTAAATCATTAACTACAGCTTTATTGTGAACAACTTCATGCTTTACATAGATGGGGCTTCCAAACATATCAAGAGCTCTATTTACTATTTCAATAGCCCTATCTACGCCTGCGCAAAAACCTCTAGGATTTGCAAGTGACAACTTAGTTTTTTGACTCATTTTTGGATTTTAACAAAATAAGTTCGCTAAATATAAAAATTACTGCGCCAATAGTAATATATGCATCAGCAAAATTGAAAATAAATAATGAGAAATCAAAAGGTTTAAAATGGAGGAAATCTGTTACAACACCATCTGGCAACCTATCAATAAAATTTCCTAAAGCACCGGCTATAATTAGTAAAAAAGATTTCTTTTTCAAATTATCTTTTTCATCCAAAAAAATCTTTAAAAAATACATTGTTATAAAAAAGACAATTATTAATAAGATATATCTGGAAACAAAGTTATTTAAATCTAGAAAACTAAAGGCAATACCAGAATTAAAAACTATTAAGAAATCTATCAATGGAAGGAAGTCATTTTGTTGAAGAACTTCAATATAATTTAAAGCGATTATTTTTGATAAGTAATCAATGAATAAAAGAAAACATAGGGTGACTAAATATCCTTTAGACAAATTTTCTAACTTCACCATCGCCATAAACATTTGTATGACACCTTGAACAAATCTCAGGATCATCTTCATGCGATCCAATGGATTCACATTTGTTCCAGCACCTTATACATTTCTTTTGATCATAATTAGTTATATCAATACTTAATTTTGTATTTGAATCCTCAATTAGCTCTACCTCTGATGCAATAAAGACAAATTTAAGCTCGTTATCAATCTTTTTGAGCGCACCATAGATTTCAGAGCTGCAAGAAATTTTTATTTTTGCATCGAGCGATCCTTTGATAACAGAATCAGCTCTTGCTTTTTCGATGTTTTGATTTACTGAATCTTTTACAGCAAAAATTACTTTCCAATCATCATCAGATATTGAACTTTCAATCTTATTAAGTGATTTTTTTGGACACAGAAATACTGACTTAGATTGTTTTTTAAAAAGATCATGAGATTGCCAAATTTCTTCAGCTGTAAATACTAAGATTGGTGAAATGAGTCTAATTAAAATATCTGCTACTTCAAAAAGTGCGAATTGAGCAGAATTTCTTGCATGCGAGTCGCTTTTTGTTACATACATTCTATCCTTGATGATGTCCAAATAAATACCACCAAGTTCATGAACACAAAAATTATGAATCTTTTGAACAACATGATGATACGCATAACTATCATTTAAATTTTTTACTTCCTCATCAAGCTTAATTGCAGCACTAATTATCCACTTGTCGATTTCAACTAAATCATTTTGATTAATATTTTTTGGATCGTCATTAAAATCATTTAAGTTACCCATCATAAATCTGAAAGTATTTCTGATTCTTCTGTATTGATCCGCAACTTGTTTCAAAATCTCATCAGTTGCGACCATCTCGCTCCTAAAATCCGTAGATGCTACCCATAGTCTGAGAATATCAGCGCCCAAGTTGTTACAAACTTTTTGAGGAGAAACTACATTTCCTAGCGATTTAGATTGCTTTCTACCATTTTCGTCTACAACAAATCCATGAGTTAAAACAGCTTTGTAAGGGGCTTTACCATTTATAGCTATTCCAGTTAATAAAGAAGATTGAAACCAACCCCTATGCTGGTCTGACCCCTCAAGATATAAGTCTGCTATTAAATCTTTTCCATATAGCTTATCCAGAACACAGAAATGTGTTGAGCCAGAATCAAACCATACATCAAGAGTATCAGTAGCCTTTATGTATTCATCATGATCATCAATTAAATCCTTTAAATCAGCTTTATCCCAAGCTTCTAAACCCTCCTCATCGATACGATCAGCAATTTCGTTGAATAAGAGGTTTTGTTTTGGGTGTATTTCTCCAGTTTTTTTGTTAATGATTAAAGGAATTGGAACTCCCCAGCTTCTTTGCCTAGAAATACACCAATCTGGCCTTCCCTCAAGCATAGATTTAATTCTTTCATATCCCCATGAAGGTTCCCACTCAACATCCTTAACCGCTTGGATGGATCCTTCTAACAAACCTGATTTATCCATTGAGATAAACCATTGAGGGGTCGATGCAAAAATTAGCGGAGTTTTGTGTCTCCAGCAATATGGATATGAATGATGAAAATCTTCAGCATTTATTAAAGCTCCTGAATCATTGAGAATATCTATTACAATGTTGTCAGCTTTGATTGCGGGAAGACCAGCTAAGCCTTCATATTCTGCATTGAAAAATCCATTACCGTCCAGAGCATGTATTGTCTCAATATTAAATTTTTTGCATATATTATGGTCGTCTACACCATGAGCTGGTGCCGTGTGAACGCAACCTGTTCCGGTTTCAGTAGTGACATGATCTCCATGAACTAAAATAGAATCTCTTTTTAGATAAGGATGTTCTAGAACTACATCTTTAATATCACTGCCTTTAGCCTCGCTGATCTTCTCTAAATCCTCACCCCAGCGTTCTGAACATTGATCAATGAGATCACTAGCTAATATTAAGTTTCCAAATTTAGAACTACATAAGGTATATTTTAATTCTGGACCAATTGAGACAGCAGCATTTGCTGGAATTGTCCATGGTGTAGTAGTCCAAATTACAAAGCTGCAACTATCTATTTCTTTTGAAAATGCTGCGCTTAACTTAACAAGTGAATCTTTTTTTACTTTAAAACCTACATCAATAGATTTAGAAACTTTATCTTCATATTCAACCTCTGCTTCTGCTAGGGCTGATTTGCAGTCATAACAAAAATGGACAGGTTTCTCCCCTTTCTGAAGATGGCCGTTTGTAACTATTCTGCCTAAAGACCTGACGGTATCTGCTTCAAATGATGAATCAAGAGACTTATATGAATTTTCCCAGTCACCCAAGACTCCAAGCCTTATAAAATCTTTCTTTTGATTTTCTATTTGAGAAAGAGCATATTCACGACAGGCACTAATAAATTTTGACTTATCTTTTACAGTATCACTATCTCTTCCAAACTTTTTCTCAACGTTCAGTTCTATTGGTAATCCATGACAATCCCAGCCAGGAACATAAGGTGCATCAAAACCTTGTAAAGTCTTAGTCTTAATTACAATATCTTTAAGTATTTTATTTACTGAGTGGCCAAGATGAATATCGCCATTTGCATATGGCGGGCCATCGTGAAGGATAAATTTATCTTTTTTAGCATTTTCTTCTCTAATTAAATTATAAAGATTGATTGAATCCCAAAAAGAAAGAATCTCTGGTTCCTTATTTGGCAAACCAGCTTTCATAGGTAAATCTGTTTTTGGCAGATTTAAGGTATTTTTGTAATCTTTTTCCATTTCTTTAATCTAAGATTTTCTTTGCCTCTTCAATATCTTTTTTAATCTGGGATTTTAAAAGATCAATGCTATCAAATTTAACCTCTTCCCTTATTTTTTCAATGAATTGTACAGTAATACGTCTTCCATAAATATCTTTTTCAAAATCAAAGATATGTGTTTCGAGAACAGGTCTAGTGCCTCCAACTGTTGGTCGAATTCCCATATTCGCAATACCTAAATATTTTCCATGATCAACTAAGCATCTAACAGCATATACACCAGAAATTGGGAGTTTTTGTTTAGGTATCCATATATTTGCAGTAGGCACCCCAATCTCTCTTCCTACTGTAATGCCAATCAAGCATGACGTTAGCATTTTGAAAATTGTCAGAAATCAAAGCCTCTCTAATTCTTGTGCTGCTTACCCTTTGATCATCAACTTTTATAGTATCTGTTTTATCAATCTCAATGCTCATTGATTCACCCCAGTTCTTCAAAAATTGATAATCACCTTTTCTATCCTTTCCAAATTTAAAATCATCACCGATCGTAAGGGACTTAATTTGGAGTTCCTCTAATATTTTTTCTGTAAATTGCTCTGGCGTCATCGATTTAAGAGATTCATCAAATCTTAGTAGCATACAAAAATCTATGCCATTTTCAGATATAAGCCTTAGCTTATCTCTCCAAGGTATTATTCTTGGCGGTGGAGAAGTATTATTAACTTTAGAAAAATACTCGGCGGCATGAGGCTCGGTAAATATAACCAAGGTAGAAAGATTTTTTTCTTTAGCATTTTTCTTAACTTTTTCTAGAATTGCTTTATGACCAAGATGCATTCCATCAAAGTTTCCAATTGTTGCACTCAAAGAAATCTCGGGAAATCTTTTCTTAAAAAGCTTAATATTATTTTGGCCTCTTATCAGATACATGTTTATAAATAAAAATCTTTATTTGAGACTCTAAAAACCCACTTAGAGATAAAAAAATAAAATAGACAGCTAAGTATAACAATAACTGTGACAAGCGAAATTCTAACCAATCCTGAGTATTCATAAAATTTTGACATCCATTCAGAATCAATTCCCACAAAATAATCAAATGCAAAAAACATAATTAATGAAGAAAAAATTGCGGCAAAATTAGTTTTATGAAAAATAATACTTAAACTCAGAAGGTTTTGTTTTATTAAAACAAAAAATAATATGCATGAGCTTGCTAGAACAGCAAGAGAGCTTCCAATGGCAAGTCCAGCATGACCATACCCAAGTTTAAAGGCAAAAATATAGTTGAGGATTGCATTGAGAAAGAGGCTAAATAATGCAACATAAAATGGTGTCTTTGTGTCCTGTCTAGAAAAAAATGCGGGTGTTAAGACTTTCATTAACATAAAGAATGGTAAACCATAACAAAAGAATACAAGGCTGTAAGATGATTTAATAACGTCAAATTCAGAAAAT
>LUMM01000588.1_pt1 | contig 14505 bp, 15 predicted proteins | sample 729971 | NCBI WGS metagenome assembly LUMM01 (sample SAMN03860263, study PRJNA289734) | marine metagenome | biome: seawater column; feature: ocean; material: water; isolation source: Red Sea water column Station 22 - depth 50m | place: Saudi Arabia: Red Sea | collected 2011-10-15 | depth 50 m | reverse complement strand
AAAGCCTCCTTTAAAATTTAATTTAAAGACGACCGATCCCACTTTCGTATAGCCTAGAAATAGTTACGACGAGTTATGTATCGCTTTATTTAATAACCTTATTATTACTATCGTTGATATTCAACAAATTTCTTTAAGGAGCTATTTAAAAACTTTTCGTAAATTTGACCTTTATTTACAGTTTTTTTCCTCAACAAATATGAAGGATGCATTTTAAAATCAAAAGACGGCTCAAAAAAAAATGGGATAGACATCCTCTTTGATCTATTCCAAAGCACACGATGATTTGTTGCCTTAAATTTTCCTTTGGTTAAGTATTCTAAAGCTCTTCCAGTGTTGACCACAAATGCCTTTTTATTAAATGGTACATCATACCATTTTTTACTCTTTCGGTTTTGAACTTGTAATCCTCCTTTTTTATCTTGATAAAGCACAGTGAAAATACCACTATCAACATGTGTTTCACATCCTAATGCGACACCGTCTTGCTTTGAGATCTCAACAGGCTTTTTTTGATTTGGATAATTATTGAACCTTAATGTGCTAAGTGTTTTTAGTCTTGAAAACGCTTGATTTGAAATTTTGGGATCTTTTTTGTAATAAACTATAATACTTTTAAAAAGTATTTCACTTAAACAAAAAATATTATCAAAGTAATTATTTAATTTTTTAACTGCTTTTGAATTAAAACATTTTTGAAGATTTAAATATTCAATATATTGGTTTTTTAAATTATTTGAGTATTTAGAAGAGACTTTTAAATCTCCTAAGTCTAAACCTTCTTTTCCATTAACATCATTTGGAAAATAGCCCCTATAAATATTTTTATTTTTTTTATTCCATTTTTTAGGAGATAACTTTCTTTTGCATTTATCTTCCATATTGAAAAATTTATTTCCAACAGCACAAATGTTTTTGATTTCTTCATTTTTTAAACCATGACCAATTACTTGAAAAAAACCAACTTCTACACATGCTTTTTTAATTGATTGAATAGTTTTTTTTGCTTCCTTTGAAACGAATTTACCATCTAACAAAGAAGATATATCAATTGTTGGGATATAGGATTTCATTATTTATTAGGCGGTGTATCAGTTGCAATCATTTGACCTCTAACTTTCTCTCTAAAGTAAATATAAACACCTGCTCCAATAATTATACATGCACCAAACAAGGTTCTTGGTACCGGAATAGTCTCAAATAAAATATATCCAGCCAACATTGCCCAAACAATATATGAATATTCGAATAATGAGACAACCGAAGGTGATGCAATACTATAAGCAGTAAATACACAAAAAAATGAAATTGATGCAACTGTTCCCATTATTAAAACATAAGGCCAAGCACCAGATGGGTTTGTGAACCATTCTCTCACAATAAATTGTAATGTTGGATCAGTGAAAGTATTAAATTTGCCATCACCACTAACAATAAATATTAATAAACTTGCAAGTAATGCAAAAATATAAAGCCATGTCATTTGTGTGTAAATGCTATCTTTATCAGATGTATATTTGGTTATTGTCATAGATATTGAATAACAGAGCGCACAAGCAACCGGCGCTAATTTGAAAAAATTAAAATCTTCCAATGTTGGATTTAAAACAATTAATACACCAATAAAACCAACAACAATCGCACTCCATCTTCTAATACCGATTTTTTCTTTTAAAAAAAACTTTGCAAACATGGACATAAAAAATGGACAGGAGAAGAATAACGCACTCGTCATAGCAAGTGTCATGAATGTTAAAGAAATATAAAAAAAACTAAATCCAAAGAAAAAACAAACAACTCTTATTAAAGTCAATATAGGATAGTGTGTTTTTAATGAGATTGATTTTTTTGTAATAATAATAAAACATAACAAAAATATTGCTTGGATAAGTGTTCTTCCAAAATAAAGTTCAAATAACGCTATATCCTCAAAAATAAATTTTATTAAACCGTCTTGAATTGAAAAAAATGCCATACCAGTCATTATAAAAAAAATGCCTTTGGTATTTTGGTTTGTGTCCATCAGACACCTATATCAAATTGATAATGATTATAATATTAATTATTAAGAATAGCCTCAGAACCTTTTTCAGCAATCATTAGGGTAGGGGCATTTAAATTAGCGCTTGGTATTTCAGGTATAACTGATGCATCAATTACCCTTAAATTTCCAATTCCATTTACTTTTAAATCTTGATCTACAACTGCCATGTCATCCACTCCCATTTTACAAGTTCCACAAGGGTGATAAGCGGTATCAGCTTTAGATCTTATATATTCATTTAATTCATCATCTGACTGAGCGTTGAAACCTGGTCCAACTTCATCTCCAGCATGTTCTGCAAGAGCTGGTTGAGATAGAATTTTTCTTGCAACATGAATACATTCTCTAGTTTGTTTTAGATCTTCTTCTTCTTTTAAATAATTAAATAAAATTTTAGGGTAATCGTATGGATCTGATGAATTTAGAGTTATCTCACCTCTACTTTTTGGATGATTTGGACTCGCGTGCAATTGATAACCGTGCGAGTCTGGATCTTCTAATCCATGATTTATTACAAAAGATGGAAAGAAATGAAATTGAATATTAGCAACTTTTCTATCTGGTGAAGATTTTGCAAAACCTCCAGCCTCCAAAAATGATTTTGAACAAGGTCCTGATTTAAACATAAACCATTGTATCCCTGCTAAAACTTTAGGTATCAATTTTGTGTACGTATAAAGAGTGTTGGGTGTCTTACATTTTTGTTGAATGTAAGTTTCAAGATGATCTTGTAAATTTTTTCCAACACCTTTTGAGTTATGCACAACTTCAATGCCATTATCTCTTAAGTGAGCTTCATCACCAATACCTGATAACATTAACAATTGAGGAGAATTTATAGATCCTCCACTCAATATCACTTCTTTATTTGCATAAATTTTTTGAATTCTGTGACCTGCTTCAGCTGCTGCATCAATAAATGCTTTAAATAATGGATTTGAATTTTTAGATAGATTTACTGGAAGAGGACCTAAGGAACCTCTAAATTGATTTTCTCCACCAGACCAAGTCTCTATTTTTTTAAAATATGGTAGTACTTTATCGTAAGACCAATTATTTAAACCAAAATTTTCCCATCTTGTGTAATCATCTCTATTACCTCTAACAAAAACCATTCCATTATGTGACGAACATCCACCAATCATCTTTCCTCTTGGACAAAAAACACGTCTATTATTTAAGTATGGCTCAGGTTCTGAATAATACTTCCAATTATATTTTGGATCATGCATTGTATACAATAGCGCCAATGGCATCTTAACTTTCCAAATATCACTAGATCCACCTGCCTCAAAAATTGCAACAGTATTATTTGTATCTTCCGATAATCTGTTTGCAACCACACATCCAGCCGAACCAGCTCCAACTATTAAATAATCAAAATTCATATTATTTTTGAAATTAGCAATTTTTTATAATCATGAATAGTTTTCATTTTGACATATGTTTTTTTTGCAGCCTCATCAAATTTTCTCAGTAAAATTGATGATTTGAAATAAGATTTCCTTTTAAAACTCTCGGTATCTTTATCATTTAATATACCACCTTGAAGTTCTAAGCTTACTTTTGATGCTTTCGATAGTTTTTCAAAATATGTTTTGTTTCTTGCAAGATATCTTTTAGCTAATACATGATATCTAATTGGCTCTACTATTTGTTTTTTAAAGAATTTTTTTAAATATTCATATCCAATTAACTCATGCCCACCATCTAATTTATTTTTTACAAGCTCATCAGGGTTATCTATTAAAAAATGTCCATAGTCATGCAGCAAACAGGAACATATTAAATCATCATTACATTTAGATTTTTCAGCAAGCATCGCGGATTGGATCATGTGCTCTGACATTGTAAGCTTTTCCCCAATGTATAAAGAATTATTATTAGAAAAATTTGAAATAATTTTTTCGATAATCTGCATCTAGATTATTGAGGATGATCACCCTCAATAGCTATACGATCCATTACTCTTTCAAATCCAAGACCTCTGTTTGGAAAAAAATCGGTTAGACCTTGATGTTGCGTACTTCTATTATCCCAAATTGCAACAGCATTTTCAGTCCATTTAAACCTACATGTAAAATCTAATCTTTCTTGATGGAGGAATAATTCTTTTAAAATTTTATCACTTTCCTCTTTATCCATATCAATTATCTGTTTTGTATACATAGAGTTTACATAAAGTATTTTTTTACCTGTTTCTGGGTGAACTCTAACTATTGGATGGATATTTGAATATTCATCTAAATTTCCATTACCCTCCATCTCTTTATATTTTTTTACAAACGCCTCTGCACCAAGAGAACTATGAACAGCTTTTTTACCTTTGATTTTTTCTTTCATCTCATCTGACAAAGTGTCATAAGCAGTTTCCATATTTGAAAACATGGTATCCCCACCAACTGGTGGAATTTTTACTGATTTTAAAATAATTACTTTTGTAGGCTTTGGGTTATAGCTAACATCTGTATGCCACGTTTCTCCCCACTGATGTTTTTCTTCAGGTGCTTTTTTAATTCTTACTATTTCTGGAAAATTTTCTAAACCTTTTACATAGGCATGTGTCTCAAGAGGACCAAATTTTTTTGCAAGTAAAATTTGTTGTTCAGAAGTTAAAGGTTGATCTCTAAAAAATATTACTTTGTGCTCTAATAGCAATTCATTAATTTTATTAAAGTTTTCATCTGAACTATCCGTTAAATCAATTCCAGAAACCTCTGCACCTAATGCGCCTGATAATAATTTTACTTCCATATCTATTTTTTCAGTTTACCAGATAATACTAAATTTTCTGAATTAAATTTTTCCTTATTTTCATTAATAAATTTATCCATGATATCTAATTTTTCTTGCTCAAATTCTGTAACTTTTCTTTTTTCAAGGTCTATATAAAGTGACATAGATTCTAAAGTAGCGGCTAATTTTTTGGTCTCTTTTTCATACATTTCATATCTAACAACTAGTCTTTTCTTGTCATGATCGAAGAAATTACAATAAACGTCAACCTCCTCATTTTCTTTTACCTCGTTATTGTATGTAATTCTCGACTCAACGACCATTGTACTTCTATTATTTGCCTTTGCATCAATTGCTCCCATTTTAAATTTATTAAGCATACCCTCTGATGCTTCATCAAATATCAATACATAATAGGCAACATTCATATGGCCATTGTAATCAATCCAATCTTTAATAATTTTTTGGCTTTTAAGAAATATACTCATATTAATTTACGTATTCAGGTTCTTCTTTATCTAAAATTAATCTAATTTGAGATAAAAATTGTTTTGCTGTATCTACAGGATAATTTGCAGCTTCCTCACAAGTTTTCTCAGCAACCTCATGACTAACAACATTTAAATTTTTATTTGTTGATAGAGCTGTAATGTAAGTTTCTGCAGCTTTTTCAAAATAGTACAAAGAATTAAAACCTTCAGCAACTGTCTCTCCAGTTGTTATGATGCCATGATTTGCTAAAATCATATGCTGTTTATTTCCAAGAGCATTTGCCATTTTGATAGACTCTTCCTCAAATCCCAATCCTCCAAAATCATCATAAACAGCAACTCTGTTATAAAAAAACATAGTATTTTGATCTATTGGTTTAAGCGTTGGATCTTTTAATGTCGAAAGAACAGTTGCATATTTTGAGTGAAGATGAAAAATGCATTTAGCATGTGGAGCTTTTTCATGAATAGTTCCATGTATATTTAATGCTGTTGAATCTACTACTTCAGGTTTATTTCTAAGTTCTTCAATATTTTCTTTTGTTATTAAAATTAAATCACTAGCTTTAATTTGACTGAAATGAATACCAGCTTTATTTACGTAGAAATCTGAGGATCCAGGAACACAAGCACTAAAGTGATTTGCAACCGCTTCATGCATATTTAGTCTTGCTGTCCACCTAAATGTTGCAGCTAAATCTTTTTGTAACTCAGTTATTTCCATTTTTGCTTTTTTAAACTATAAGTGAATTATAAATTATGAACAATAAAGTTTTTGTATCCTGTGCTGTGACTGGTTCTGGTGATACAGCTAGCAAACATCCAGATTTGCCTAAAACTCCAGAACAAATTGCAAAATCAGCAATTGAAGCTGCAAAAGCTGGAGCTGCAATAGCACATATTCATGTAAGAGAAGAGGACGGTACCCCAAGTCGAAGATTAGAATTATATAAAGAGGTTGTTGATAGAATTAGATCAAGTGAAACAGATGTTATTTTAAATTTAACAACAGGAATGGGTGGTGATTTAGATATTGGACAAGGTGAAAATCCTTTAGACTTTGGACCCATGACAGATATGGCAAACGTTATGGAACGAATTGCAAACGCAGAACAATTTTTACCAGAAATTTGCACACTTGATGCTGGAACTTTAAATTTTGGTGATGGATCTGTAATAACAGTAAACACTCCAAATGATTTAAGAAAAGCTGCAAAAAAATTACAAGAAATAAAAGTAAAACCAGAAATAGAAGCGTTTGATTTGGGAAATATGTGGTTTGGATCTCAATTATATAAAGAGGGATTATTAAGTGATCCTCCAATGTTTCAAATGTGTTTAGGAATTCCTTGGGGAGCACCTGCTACACCTTTAGCAATGCAAGCAATGAAAGACACAATGCCTAAAGAGGCAGTTTGGTCTGGTTTTGCAATCTCTAGAAATGAAATGCCCTATGTAGCTCAAACAGTTGTTATGGGTGGAAATCCAAGGGTTGGATTGGAAGATAATTTATATTTATCAAAAGGAAAATTAGCAACAAATGCTCAGTTGGTTGAAAAAGCAGTTCGTATCGTTGAAGATTTAGGTGCCTCAATCATGACGCCAGCTGAAACAAGAGAAAAGTTAAAACTTGTTAAACACAAGTAATGCCTTCAATTAAAAAGGTTGCAATTATAGGAACTGGAGTAATTGGAGCGGGCTGGATCATTAGATGCCTTGCTCATAATAAAATTGTTTATGCATTTGATAAAGATCCAAAACTTAAAAATAGTTTAATTAAAGAAATTAAGAGAACTTGGCCATTTGTAAAAAAACTATTCAAAAAAAATAAACTCAATTTAAAAAATTTTTATTATTTTACTTCCTTAGAGAAAACTTTAAAGGATGCTGATTTTATTCAAGAATGTGCAACTGAAAATTATGCTCTTAAAACAAAATTAATGAGCACAATTGGAAATTATGCAAAACCAAATGCGATTATATCTTCAAGTTCATCTGGACTTTTGCCTACTAGAATTTATTCAAAATGTAAAAATCCTCAAAGATCACTTATTGGACATCCTTTTAATCCTGTTTATCTTTTGCCAGCAGTTGAAATTGTACCTGGAAAAAAAACGAGCACTAAATATCTCAATCAAGCTAAAAAATTTTATAAATCAATCTCAATGAACCCGATTATGGTAAAAAAAGAATTACCAGGTTATTTATCTGACAGATTGCAGGAAGCTTTGTGGAGAGAGGGGCTTCATATAATTAATGAAGGATATGCTACCACTGAAGATTTAGATAGAGCTATTGAAGATGGACCAGGATTAAGATGGTCATTAATGGGTACCTTTTTAACTTTTCACTTAGCAGGAGGAAAGGCTGGCATGAAACATATGCTCGAACAATTTGGTCCAGCTCTTAAACTTCCATGGACTAAACTAAAAGCTCCTAAACTTACTAAAAATTTATCTTCAAGAATAATTAGTGGAACAAAAAATCAATCAAAGGGAAAATCTGTTTCAATGATTTCAAATATTAGAGACGAATATTTAGTTGAACTTCAAATGATGAGAAAAAAATACGAAAAAAAATTAAGATAAATGGAAAAAAAAATGATCGAGTATAGATTGTAGAAAAAAAATTGGAGGAATTATCTCAATTATTCAACTAAGAGAAAACGCTGTAGATATTGATAAAAGTAAACTAGGAACTTATGAACACAGTGGTGGAAGTGGTAATAAAATTAAAAAGTTTTTTTGTAAAAAATGTGCAGCACCTATTTTAACTTATGTATCTAAGTGGGATAAATTCTATTTATACGCAGGTATGTTAGATGATGTTAGTATATTAAAGTCTGCATATAATATTTTTTATGAAGATTCACATTTTCCATTTATGGAGATAAGTGAAAGAGAATTAAAAACTTAATCTAGCCTTATTGCGTTTCCATCTACTGCAATAATTTGACCAGATAACCTTGCAGCATCATCAGACATTAGAAAACTACAAGTTTTTCCAATATCTTCCTCGTAAATCCAGCAATTCATGGATGCCATAGAGATGAATTCTTTTTCGATTTTCTTTTTTGAAATTTTTAAAAATTTAGACTTATCTCTAATAACTCTCACCATTCGATCACCCTTAATTGTACCTGGGCAGATAGCATTCACTCTTATTTTAAACTTACCAAGTTCCATAGCTAATGTTTTAGTTATTCCTACAATAGCCCACTTACTTGCTGCGTAAGGTGATCTTAGCGGAAATCCCATGATTCCAGCCCCAGAAGATAAATTTATTATGGAGCCACCTTTATTTTTCTTAAGCATTGGGATTGAAAGCTTAGTGAAATGAAAATGACTTATCACATTTACTTTTAAAGTTCTTTCCCAATCATTTGATGATAGTTTTTCAATTGTACCTGTAGGTCCAGCAATGCCTACATTATTAATTAAACAATCAATCTTTTTTGTTTTTTTATTTATTTTTAAAAATAAATCTTTTACTTCTTTTTCATTTGAGGCATCACACTCATACACAAAAAGTTTTTTATTATTTTGTTTATGTTTTTTTGCTTTTGATAAATATTTTTTATCAATGTCACAAATAAAAACTATAGCACCTTTTTCTAAGCATACTTTTGCTGTTGCCCAACCTATACCTGAGGCACCTGCTGAAATAATTACTTTTTTATTTTTTAACAATGACATTTAAATTTTCTCAACTCTGCTAGTTATGCCTTCTTCTTCAATACGGTTAAATTTTTTATCATTATTATCATATATTTCTTTTATTCTTAATCTTTGAGTTTGGGGAGTTGGTAAGTTATTTTTCTTTAATCCAAGATGTCTTGCATAAACAGCTTTCTTCTTATTTACTTGATGAGGTTGAAAGTCATTAATATCATCAATATTTAAATCATCACCTTTTTCAATATAGCCAGCTTTAATTGCATCATTTAATAAATTTATTCCTTTTTCTGTTCTAGCAATTACAGCATTAAAGCCCTCATCTTCTCCAGCTGGCGATCCACCTGGCCATGTATCAAGAGCTGCTAAATCAGAACATTCTCCTATTGCATCTGGACAGATTTTACATCTAAAATGAACTCTCCAATTGCTTTCATCTCCCCAAAAGGAATTATATTCTTTATCATGCTCTCTACCATCTTTTGTTTTAATATACATAAGTCCAGGATTTCCATATCCTCTATATCTAAATATATCTAATTCCTCTTCTTTAACTTTAAAGCTGTTTATAAAATCTTGAGATTTAGTAAATTCGGTTGATCCACCACATACGAGTGTTAACAAATACAGACATTGTTTATTTACTCTTTCATCTATTTTAGAGAGTTGTCTTATAGCAGAGATATCACATGGCTTTCCAACAAATACAAATTTCTTATTTGTATCTAAAGCTTCATTAAATTTACTTAAAGGTGAAGCAGGCCCATATCTCGATCGACTTTCACAATTTAATAAATCTTTTTTGGTATAACTAAACTTAGGAAGACTTCTCATTGGGTTATCAGGATCTCCTGCGGTGTGAAGAACAAAATCAACCTTATTTGTCTCTAGTAAATATAAAGATAAACCATTTAATAAACCTCCAGTGGAGCTTTGAAACCGGATATCTTTATCAGTAGACCAAGCATAAAATAAAGAATTGTAATACCCCCAGATTAAATCATGCTTTGAATTATTATTTACTTCTGTTTGTGGCAACCCTTCAACAATAACTCCTGGACATGTTTTTTTTATTTTTTCAAATTCTAAATTAGATAAGGGTTTGATTGCCTTTGGCTCTAGTCTTCCTTTTTCAGACATTGAGATAGAAATTTTATCTGTTCCAACAAGGCTTTGACATATTCCACAGCCAATGCATAAACCATTATTAGTAATATCTGATAGGCTATTTATTTGAGACATTAATCTGCAAGACCATCTGATCTTGCTGTATTTCTCTCATAATGTATTGGAAGTGCTTTTCCATAAATTGCTTTTGAATGTTCAGGTGTATTTACTCTGTGGGGGTCCAAAACATAAGCAGGGATACACATATATCTCGATGAATTTCCCTCAATTTTGGTCACTCTATGCAATGTAAATCTGCCTTTAAAAATTTGTAAATCACCAGGCTCAAGCTTAAGCTGTTTCACTCTTGTGCGATCTCCATTTAATACTTTTTTAACTTCTTCAAAATTTTCATTTCCAGGTTCTCTTATATTTGGACAGTATTCGAAGATGCCGCCTTTCTCTGATTTTTGTATCATTAAACTTAAAGTAAATTCACAACTATCAAAATGCCAAGGTAAAATACCTTCGGGCTTCATCACATTATAAGCATGACATGCCAAAGGATCTGCCCATCTATAAATAGGTGAAACGCCTAAACAAGCAGATACAAAATTTAATAATTCTTCAGTTTCATATAAAAATTTCATCTCAGAATTTTCTGAAAAACAGTCAGAATTTAAATATCCATTATATCTATTCATAAAAGTTCTTTTTGGATGATCATTTGGTAAAGATGGATCATCTTTTGCATAAAGATATGCATTGATACTTTCTTTAGACATATAAACTTCATTTAACTGTTGCTCTAATTCATTATTCATTATTTTTAATGAGTCAGGTAAAATAAAGTCAGGTAGAGTAGAGCAACTATCTTGCTCTAAATCACTTTTACATTTTTCTATAATACTTTTAATTTTTGGAGAATTTATATCGTGGATAGGGTACTTATTTAAATCAATAATGTCTTTTAAATTTTTAGACATATAAGGATATTATGATCTAGTTAAAGATTTTTGCAATTCTTTATTTGTTATATATCCTTTAATATTTCCTTGTTTATCTACTACTTCACAATTTGCATTGGTACAAACTACTTGAGGTAAAAACTCCTCAATAAATTGATCTTCACCGACCAGATCTAATAATTGTTTTTGCATATCACTTCGAATTAATGGATCTAATGCAGAAAATGCTTCATCCATTAACATGATGTCAGTATCAGTTGCTAAAGCTCTTGCTAAACCAACTCGTTGTTGCATACCACCTGATAATTGATTTGGATATTGGTTTTCAAATCCACTCAAGCCTACAGCTTCTATTTTTTCCATTGCAACAGAATTTCTTTTTTCAGGATCAATGCCTTGCATTTCAAGTCCATAGCCAACGTTTTGCAAAACAGTTTTATGTGGGAACAAACCAAATCTTTGAAACACCATACTCATTTTGTGTCTTCTAAATTCAATTAATTTTTCTTTATTAAGGCTCATAACATTTGTGCCCTCAACTAATATTTCACCATCGGTAGGATCGATTAGTCTATTTAAATGTCTTATAAGAGTTGATTTTCCTGAACCCGATAATCCCATACAAACAAAGGTTTCACCTTCCTCAATTTTTAATGAAACATTATCTAAGCCAACTGTATGTCCTGTTTTTTCTAGAATTTCATCTTTACCTGAGCCACCTTTAACCATCTCCAAGACTTGATTAGGTTTTGGACCAAATATTTTATAAACGTTATTAATTTCTATTTTTGACATTATTTTTCGACATTTCTAACAGTTGGAGATCTCCTTTGTAAAGTTTCTTCGTATTTAAGATAGACTTTTATTCAGCATTATTAATTAATCTTTTTCCAAAATTTTGTAAAAAAATTCAAAAATTAAATTACAACTATTAATTGAATTGAAAACATTATAAGTTTAGTTAAATATTGGTCTATGCAGTCAATTTCTAAATTAGAAAAAAACTCAACTTATTTGAAAGTAGTTTGGAGTGATGGTGAGGAAAGTAAATTTAATTATTTATGGTTAAGAGATAACTGTCCTACTGCACACGATAAAGATTCAAGACATAGAATGTTCAACATTCTTGAAGTATCACAAAATATTAATCCAAAAAAATATAATGTAAGCTCGGATGGAAAACTTGAAATTGAATGGAGCGAGGGCGATCATACTAGTTACTATGATCCAAAATGGCTTAGAGAAAATTGTTATACAATCAAAAACAAAAAAAAATATATCTCACCTTACAAACTTTGGGATAGTTCATTAGAAAAAAATTTAGAAACAATTCAAATAGAACATGATGAAATTATTAATTCAGAAGCTGGATTAATAAAATGGTTAGAACTTTTACATTATACTGGAATTGCAATAGTTAAAAATGCACCTGTAGAAAAAAATTCAGGTTTGAAGGTTTTAAATAGAATTAGTCATACTAGAGAAACTTTTTTTAAAACTCCATTTGAGGTTATCAATATTCCAAAACCTAATAATTCAGCTTACACAGCGCACGCTCTAAGAAATCATATGGATTTACCTTGGTTTGAAAATCCGCCAGGATATCAATTTTTACATTGTTTGGTTAATTCTGCAAAAGGTGGAGACTCATCTGCTGTAGATGCTTTTGCAGTTGCAGATTATTTAAGAAATAACGAAAAAGATGTATTTGATATTTTAGTTAATACACCTCTAAAATTTAGAGATAAAGATTATACTCAAGAAGCAATTAGAAGTGTTCATGGAACTGCAATATCTCTTACTAAAGATGGAGATTATAATGATATCAGATATAGCATTGCAACGTTAGACGCTTTGGATTGTCATCCAGACCAAATGGATTCTGTTTACAAAGCACATCACAGATTTGGCAACTTATTGCATGATCCTAAATTCCAAATTAATTTTAGGTTAGAACCAGGTGATATTTTTTCATTTAATAATAGAAGATTGCTTCATGGAAGAACTGAATTTGATCCAAATTCAGGACATAGACATCTTCAAGGTTATTATATGGATAGAGATGAAATTATTGGACGATTAAAATACCTAAAACAAAATTAAAGATTTTCAAATATAAGATTATTTTCTTTAGAGTACTTTTTAAATTCTGAACGCTTCCTCACAGTATAGAAATATTTATTTAATTTAATCTCATTTATTTTTTTATTTTTCAAATAGAATTTATCTAAAATTAAACAATCAATTTTTTTATTTTTTGATTTTTGAATTATTGATCGAACACTAGTTGGTGGAGAAAATGACAAACCTACTTTAGTTTTTTTATTTAATTTTAAAATATTAAAAATATTTTTGTGTTTGAATGAAATAAATACACATTTTTTATATTTTTTTGTTTCATTTAATAGTTTCTTTAACTGCTTAATTGAAAAAATTGGCTTTATCTCAATAAATAAAAAGTATCTATTTTTAGAGCTTTTTAAGAGTTCCTTTAGAAGAGGAACTGGTTTTTTTTGTTTTTCACTAATATTTTTTATCTTTAAATAGCTTAAGTTTTTTACACTTTCTTTTCTTTTAAATATCCTTGTTAAAGTAAAATCATGAAAACAAATAAATTCATTATCTTTTGTTGCATGAATATCTGTTTCAACGCCAAAACCCTTTTTAAAAGATTGCTCAAAAGATTTAAGAAGATTTTCGTGATATTTTTTACTGACTATTCCTCTATGAATTAAATGCATAAATTGAACATAAAGAATTTATATTTCATGACCTCTTTTCTCAGGCTCATTATCTACCAATTCTTCTGGAAATCCCTCAGCTCTAAAGTTTATTTGATTTATATCTTCCATTCTTTTCACAATCATAGATGACCAAGCTCTAGAGCCATATTTTTTTTGCCCATCTTTAAATATATCAACTATCTTTGAAGAAATTTCTAAAGGAGCATTTAGTTTTTTTGCTAACTCATCAAATAAACCTGTATCCTTTAAAACAAGATCCATTGTAAAATTTATATTGTAGGAGCCATTTAAAATTACCTGGCTTTCAGTTTCATGAACAAAAGAATTGCCAGATGAAACTGCTATACCTTTATATGCTTTTGTTAAATCTAAATTTGATTTTTTAGCAACAGTCCATGCCTCACCTAACGCAACCAAATGGACAGAAGCCAAATAATTGGTAATTACTTTTAAAACAGATGCACTGCCTAGTTCACCGGTATGTAAAATTTTTCTACCCATTACAGTTAAGGCAGGTAATATTTTATTAAAAGCTTCTCTTTCTCCCCCAACAAATATTGCAATATTTCCAGTTGCTGCTCTATGACATCCACCACTTACAGGACCATCTAAAGGAATAGCCTTTTTCTCAATTACTTTTTGTCCTAATCTTTTAACTTCAGCCTCATCAGTGGTGCTCATTTCTAGCCAAATTTTATTTTCAGATAATCCATTTAAAATTCCATTACTTCCCTCCATAAC
>LUMM01000414.1_pt2 | contig 14803 bp, 16 predicted proteins | sample 729971 | NCBI WGS metagenome assembly LUMM01 (sample SAMN03860263, study PRJNA289734) | marine metagenome | biome: seawater column; feature: ocean; material: water; isolation source: Red Sea water column Station 22 - depth 50m | place: Saudi Arabia: Red Sea | collected 2011-10-15 | depth 50 m | reverse complement strand
GTCATATAGAATCAATTGTTGAACAGTACTTACCTATAGTCTTAGCTGATTATGATGTTGAATTTAGTTCAACTGAAAGGATTGTTATGGGATCTTCAATGGGGGGTCTAATGTCAATAAAAACATCAATTTTATATCCCACCTTTGATAATGTTATTTCATTTTCTCCTGCATTTTGGTATGGACATACAGATTTTATAAATGACCTAAAGAACCTCAATAAGAAAGTTATATGTAATATCTCAGTTGGTTCTGAAGAAGGTGAAATTTTTGAAGATAAAGCAAACAATATCAAACCTGCTGAATGGGGTTTAGATTACACTAACAACAATGACTTCTATGTTTCTGGTGTAAAAAAAATTAATGAAACTATAAAAGAAAACAATATTGAGACAAACTTTATTCAACTACCAAACGGGAAGCACAACGAAAATTCATGGAACCAAGTATTAGATAAATTCTTGATTTCTACATAAAACACTAGCAATTTGGGACTGTTGTACATTATTCTTATTCAATAGATGAATAATTCTACCGACGCAAGAAAACATTTAGCACAACAAATTGGAAATGGCGCAGTCCTAATTCATAGTGGAAAAATTACATACAGAAATAATGACACTTGGTATCCATTCAGACAAGATTCAAATTTCTACTACTTAACTGAATGGCCTGAGCCTGAAGCTCACGCTGTTATTGTAATTAAAGATTCAACGCCCGAACTGCATCTATTTGTTCAGGATCGCAATGAAGAAATGGAAACATGGGATGGAAAAAGAATTGGGCAGGAGGGTGCATTAGAAAAATATAATGCAACAAAAGCTTATTCATTTAATGATTACCAAAAAGAACTTGGAAACCTTCTTGAGGGTATAACAGATGTATATTGCGATTATTCTTCTCCATTTTTTGAAAAATACGACAGAGATGGCTTAGCACACGCTATTCCCTATGATCAAAGAGGATCTGAGTTTAGTAAAGCAACTCTACATTCATTGTCTCCTTTGATTTCAGAACTACGATTAATTAAAAATAATGGCGAGTTGGAGCTATTAAAAACAGCCTGTGACATAACAGTATTAGGTCATATTGAAGCTATGAAGCACACTGAGCCAGGAAAATATGAATATCAGATTGCCGCTGAAATGGAAAAAGTATTTTATGACAATGGAGCAGAAAGGCTGGGATACCCATCAATTGTTGCAGGCGGTGATAACTCTTGTATTCTCCATTATTCAACAAATAGAGAAATTCTTAATGAAGGAGAGCTCCTTTTAATTGATGCAGCAGCAGAGTACGGAATGTACTCCTCAGATGTAACTAGGACATTTCCAATACACAAGAAATTTTCTTCACCACAAAAAGATATATATAACGAAGTATTAAAAGCTCAGAATCTTGGAATAGAGGGAGTTGTTGTCGGCAACTCTATGAAAAACCTCCATGAAGATACTATAAAATCATTATCCGAATCAATGGTGAATTTAGGTCTAGTTCCTTTAGGAGTAGATGAAACAGTTTCAATGATGCACTTTTTTGAATTTTTTATGCACGGTACAGGCCACTGGCTTGGACTTGATGTACATGATGCTGGAAGCACAGAGGTTGACGGTCAACCTAGACAATTCAAAGATGGAATGGTGACTACAGTTGAACCGGGAATTTATGTTCGTCCAACAAAACCCGTAATTGAATTCCCATTAATTGAACGAGATCCAAAAAAAATTAGAGAAAGAAGAAAACTGCTCGGTATGGAAAAAGCAACAATTCTGGAAAAAGAAGAAATTAGCAATGCAAAAACTATTAAGCATGAAATCCCCAAAGAACTTCTGGGTATAGGAGTTAGGATAGAAGACGATATTATCTGCACTAATGACGGACCAGTAAACATGACCGAAAAAGCTCCAAAAACTATTGAGGAAATAGAAGCTATTACTTCATAAGCAAATGTCATCACCAAAATTAATTTATTCAATCTATGAAAATCGTCTACAAAATAGACTCAAAAAAGAAAACCTTCCCAAACATATAGGACTAATTCATGATGGTCACAGAAGATACGCAAGGAAAGAAGGCCTCTTAAGTTTCGAAGTATCTTATAAAATTGGAATGACCAGACTTAAAGAGTGTATAGCGTGGTGTGATGATGTAGGGATTGACTACATAACCAGCTGGCTGTTATCTAGAGAAAATTTAGCTAGGCCCAAAGAAGAACTAGAACCATATTTTGAGATACTAAATGAGCTATTTGAAGATTTATTAATTGATGACGTTGTTGATAATTTTAAAATTGAATTTATTGGAAGCACAGATCTTCTTCCAGAATTCTTACAGACAACCATTGAACAACTTGAAGAGGTCCGAGGGGGTGGTCAAAAAACTTTAACAATAGCCCTTGGATATGGGGGCAGACAAGAAATCCTTGATGCTATTAAAGGATTGATCGATGATAACAGAAATGAAGAAAATGATTTCGATAGGTTGATTGAAAACGTTACTGATGAACAATTAAGACAACATCTTTATTCCCCAAAAGCCCCTGATATAGATTTGATAATAAGAACTAGTGGAGAATCTAGACTTTCTGGCTTCTTGCTTTGGCAAAGTGCTTATTCAGAAGTAATTTTTCAAGATGTATATTGGCCAGAATTTAGAAAAATTGATTTTCTTAGATGTCTCAGAGAATATTCACCTAAGTATTACATAAAGGAAAAACATTGAATTTAGTTGGATTAAAAGAATTATCCGAACTGCTAGATGTTTCTTACGACACATTAAAAGTTTGGAAAAACAGAAATAGATTACCAGATCCATTTCAAGTTATTAGTGGAACACCAGTCTGGGACTGGGATGAATCTGAGGAAGACTTTAGATCAATTCAAAAAAACGAAAACTCTGGTAGGCCAAGAAAACCTAAAATTTCTATAGCCGGTGGTTTGGTTGAGATTGATTTAAATGAAAATAAAAAAGATAAAGACGGTAATGTTTCAATTAGGGTAATGGGCAAGTCATTCGTAGACATACAAACTGAATCTGCTGAATCTAATTCAAAATCAAAAAATGTTTCTATAAGAGTTTTAGGTAAAAAAGTAGTAGATATAAATACTGATGATTTCATTGAAGTTGATAAAGAGGATAAAAGTAGTGAAAACAGTTGAAGTAAAAACTAGAAAAATTCCAGGAATAATAATTTCATTGCTACTTCTTTATCTGACTGCGGTAGTAAGCATTTTTGTTTTAAAAGTCGCCTTTTTCTTTGCAGCTATTGGGGTTATTTTTAAATCGTTAACTAAATGAACAATTCCCATACACCTTTAGCTAAGTTCATTCACTGGACTTTTACCGTGCTATACGCTTACGGAATATTTAAACAGGTGGAAGACCTTGAAGACCTTAACGACGTATCTTTGCTTAATTTCGAGATATTTTTTGCAATTGTTTTCTTAATTATTGTTTTGCTTAGATATTTTTACATGAAAGATGTTAAAACGCTTCTAGGTGCACATGAGGAAATGCACAAAGGTCATCTGTTTATAGCCAAAGCTACTCATAGGCTTGTTTATATTAGTTTGATAATGCTACCAACAACAGGTTTGTTAATTGCAGGAATGTTAGCAGCAGATATTCCAGGCATGCAAATAGCAATAGGTCTACATGAATTTTCAGCTTTTTTAAGTTACGTGACAATAGCTATACACGTTGGCGCATCACTTTATTCAAGATTTAAAGGAGAAGGAGTGTGGAACGGTATGGTACCTATCTGGAAAGAAGGTGGTAAAAATGAATCTGAGCTAATTTCACATTTAGAAAAAGCTGAAGATAAAGTTTACGAAACAATTGAAAAAACTTTAAGGTTATAAAACACTTAGTCTAAAATCGAAACATGCAAGATTTTCTAAATTCCACAAATTTTACTCAAATTTTTATTGCTCTCATATTGATCAAGTTTTTATTAGAAACTTATTTAAAAATAAGAAACCTTAAATCTATTGACAACAATAAAGACTCTGTACCGCCTAGATTTAAGGATGTTGTAACAGAAGAAGAGTACAAAAAATCAATCCTCTACAATACAGATCGAATTAAATTTCAGATATTTACTGCTTTATTTGGCTCAGTTGTTCTTGTCATTTTTACAATCGGGGGCCTACTTAATTATTTAACTCAAGTTGTTATGGACATGACCTCATCAAATGTCTTGGGAGCAGTACTTCTTGGATTACTTTTAATAATTGTTGAAGAGATAATTTCAATTCCGATATCAATATATTCAACTTTTGTGATTGAAGAAAGACATGGTTTTAACAAAACAACCAGAAAAACATTTGTTACTGACATATTTAAAGGACTCCTTATTTCTGGCGCAATATCTTCTATTCTTTATGCAACTGTAATTTTTATTATTATTAGCGCGGGTGATCTATGGTGGATTTATGCATTTGCTGCAGTCTTTACCTTACAGGCCATAATTTTCTTTTTATACCCAGTATTAATTATGCCTTTATTCAACAAATTTGAACCATTAGATGACGAACAATTTAAAAAACCAATTGAAAAATTATTAGAAAAAGTCGATTTTAAATCAAAAGGTTTATTTGTGATGAATGCAAGCTTGCGTAGCACACACGGTAATGCATTCTTCACAGGCTTTGGAAAAAACAAGAGAATTGTATTTTTTGATACACTTCTAAAAACAATTAACCCTGATGAAATGGAAGCAATACTTGGGCACGAACTGGGTCACTATAAACTAGGACATATTCGTAAAACATTAATTAGCTCTTTAGTTTTTGGTTTCCTAGGGTTTTATATTTTAAATGAAATATTTAAGAGCGATAATTTTTTCATAGCCCATGGATTAGAAAATTTAACAGTGTATTCAAAGTTTTTAATGTTCTATTTAGTTATTGGTTCCTACACATTCTTCACTAAGCCTATAACATCTGCTTTATCTAGGAAGAGAGAATTTGAGGCAGACGATTTTTCCTTTCAATTTACTGACGGAGAACACATGATATCTGGTTTATTAAAACTCACTAAAGATAATGCTTCTAATTTAACTCCCGATCCGCTTTACAGTTCTTACTATTACTCACACCCTCCAATTGCTGAAAGGGTCGCAAGTATAGAAAATAAGTTACAATAGTAATAGAAACATGAGCACTGCAGACGAAATTAAAAAGTTAAATGAATTACTCAGAGATAGGGTTATATCTCAAGAAGAGTTTGACGCACAAAAAGATAAACTTCTTAAAAAAAGTAGCCCATCAGAAAGTGATTCTCAGTGGGTTGTAACTTTGCTTTTAGCATTTCTTCTAGGAGTTATAGGAGCGCACAGATTCTATGTCGGGAAAACAGGGACTGGAATATTAATGCTTTTCACCTTTGGAGGCTTGGGAATATGGCTATTAATAGATTTAATTCTTATCATTACAGGACAATTTACTAACAAAGATGGAGAAAAAATAGCTAGAATTTAGTCCTCTAGGCTTATCCAGTAAACCCCACCAGCTCTTGTACCAGCGTACAAAATTCTTGTTTCAGGATTCAACTCTAAAGAAAATACTCCAGGATGTAGTAATCCTTTATTGAAATCTTCCCATGTTGTTCCACCATCAGTGCTTTTATAGACTCCAAAATCTCCTAATGCACCTCTGTCTCCTGCAAGCCTAAAGTAATCGACTGTTGCTAAATAAAGCATATTGCTATCTTTTGGATCAACTGCAATATCACCCACGCCAAATGGTTCAGATATTTGTGGTACATTAAGCTGTGTCCAGTTTGCTCCTCCATTAGTGCTTTTATAAAGCCCGTCATCATCTGTACCTAGGTAAAGAGTATTTGAATTATTTGGATCAACAACTAAAACATTTGTCTCCAAAGTATTTAAACCATTATTTATTTGTTCCCAGCTTGAACCTCTGTCTACACTTTTGAAAACACCTGCACCGTCACCTATTTTATCCGTGTAGTCTGTTTGACCCTGAGTAGTGGCATAGAACACATCACTATTATTTGGATCTATAACTAATTTGCTTACGTGAACATCACGAGTAAAACCATCGTCTGAGTTTCTCCAAGATTCACCTAAGTTTTCAGAACCTGTGATACCCACTCCTCTTTTAGCTGATTGATCGCCTCCACTACCTACTAATACTTTGTAGGGGCTTTCTGTCTCAACTATTATCCCGTGATAATGACAGTTTCCACCTCCTGGTTCTGGATCGTCACAGAGATCCGCACCACCAATAATTTCCCAGGACCCCCCAGCATTTTCGGACTTGTAGACACCACCACCAAATGTCGCAAATACAATATCTGGATCAATAGGGTGAGGAGCTAGTTGCATTCCGTACCAATTTTTGATTCCAAAAGAGGCAAAACCCCAATTTTTACCATTATCAATGCTTTTAAATATTCCAATATTGTAAGTTGTTGCATACATTGTTCCATCAGTAGCAGTTGCTATATCAACAACCTCAGAACCAACAAATCCAGTATTTGTCTCAATCCAACTACTTCCTTCGTCGTATGTTCTGTACACTCCTTGAAGTCCAGCCATAATTACTTCTGTACTATTTTCACCTGTCATTATTATTTCAACACCCACATCAGGAATTATTGGGTGTTCGCTAGTGCTTAGAAATTCTTCAGAAGAATTACCCCCATCTTTGCTAATAAACGTAACTCTTGAAAACACAGAATAAACTACATTTTCATTGAAATCATCTACATAAACACCACCTTCAGAAGGGTCTCCACTTACTCCATCTAGTAAAACCCAGCTACTTCCTCCATCAACACTTCTGTAAATTCCAGCACAATACCTAGCAACATCTTCTTCATAATCTGGGTCTTCATCTTCTAAATTAAAACAGTCGGCAAAAGTATATTTCCCAACTCTTACATAAACTACGTCTGAGTTTTCTGGATGAATAGCAATACCATTGACATCTGACCTATGAAAAGATTCACTTACTATTTTCCAAGTTTCTCCCGAGTCCTCGGTTTTTGCTACTAGGTTGTCAGTCCCAACAAAAATAGTGCTTGGATTTTGTGGATCGACATATACGGTTTCGATTCTATCAATTTCTTCTTCATCAAGCTCTTGTCCTTCTTCTAGCTCAATTTCTTCAAACACCCCTTTTGGCACGGGATTAGTTCTTGTCCACTGACCTCCCCAATCAGGAGAAATATAAACAGCTGAGTTTTCTATTGGAGAACAATCTCCATTTTCATCATCTTCACAGTCTTCTCCAAATGGTAAATATCTACCTGCTACATATAGAAAATCCATAGTTTTGTCTATAGCAATTCCTGTATATTCAACCACACCAGGCTCAAAATTTCCTACGGGATTTGTTTCTGTCCATGTGAGGCCTTTGTCGAGTGATATAAATAATTTTGAGTCCGATGTGTTTGATGCTTCTGTAATGAAAGCAACTCCATCTGGATTATGTTTACCAACAACAACTCCAGCCATATTTCCGCCTATAGTTTTTTTCAATTCCCAAGTAAAAGTTTCTTTGTCAATAAAATATAAGTTACTATCGGCAAACCCAGAGTTATCTGTTGTAGTTGCCCAGTATCCATCTACAGTTTTAAATAAGCTTGTTACGGTTCCACCAAATGGTCCATTTACTTGATTCCATTTAGAAGAACTTAGTGCTGGATCTGGTAAATCTGGTAATTCAGGAGGTATAAATTCTGTAACTTCATTATCAGCTTCTTCTTCATCGCTATCTTCTTCATCATCATTTTCTTCTTCATAATCTACACTTTCTTCATCAGAAGATATCTCAACCAACGTAGGACCAGAGGAATCACTGCTTGAACAGGCAGAAACAACTAAAAAAAACAAGAATAAAACGATTAATTTATTACTTATTTTTAACATTTACCGAAATATTAGTAGTAAAAACTATACGTCGCTTGAATATTTTATGGAACACTCAGCACAAATAAAGCCTGCAATGTTAATGCCACTGTTATGAATAAGAAAATATATTGTGTTTTATCGCTTTTTTGATGCCCAAATATTTTAACCGACAAATCATGAGCTAAAACCACACTTAGCATATGTCCTGCAAGGGTTACGATTACCATAACTGTCCATAAAACAATTGGCTCCAAAAAATAATCAACAGTAGTTTCTTGTGCGTTAAATAGGTTCCACCCAAAACCTAGAGGATCATTAAGTCTGTATAACAATGTTTGAGACTCAAACAAGAGTAGCCCTAGGTAATGTGTTACATGATATGCAAAAGCAATTGGCAGCATTGTGTGGCCAAATTTAAGCGAGATTTCATTAAGATTATAATTTTCTCCGCTGACGCGTATTGCAAAATAACAAGCAAATCTATAAAAAATTATGACAATCAAATTCATTGAGAGAAAAGCCATTGTTGAAAAAGATGTTTCATAGCTTCTAGTTCCAAACAGATTGAACCAAAATGTTGTCTCTCTCAGTCCGTCGTAAGTAACTGTCCCAATCATTAGAAGAATAAAGTATTCCATTCCTTTCAGCTGAGCCAGGTTGGAGAGATTATTTAAAAGATTTCTGAAAACAGGAGCTTTATGAGTCACCCTCATTTTGCTGTAAAGATGATGAAGAACAAGTAAAGGGTCAACTTCGATAATAGTTTTTTTGTAAAACTTTTGAATAAGCGATACAACGACAATCAAGAAGGATGCAACATATACATTTTTAGAATCCCCTTCTTGATTCACAATTATTGATAAAGGATTGAACTTTGCGTATAAATCACCAAACAGAAGGCCAAGAACAGGAACTCCAATCCATAAGAAAACCCACAACATCAAAGGAGTAATTGAAACCTTAGCTGCTTCATTGTTCACCAAACCAGGAACAGTTAATAAAACTAGTACCAATAGACCTAGAAGCTTCCCACTTGGGGATTGCTTTGTTGAAAAAAGCCTCTCTTCAGATGTTAAAATTGATTCCTTCCAAGAAACTTTTAGAAATACAAAAGTAAGAACTACAGTTAAAACCGCAGCATTCAGAACCATATTAAACGGAATAGGCAAGTCACCTACGTTTATAATTCCGTGACTTAAGCTGTGTTCAATAAACATGGGATAACTTTATTATATGTTTTTCAATCATCAAATTCACACTACAATTAATATGGATTAAACAGGGAAAAAATTATGTGTATAGTTTGTAACATTACTCAAAACGAATTTATTGAAACAGCTTTAGCCGTAGAAAATGTCTTTGATGGTGAATACATGACAATACCACTCACAACAACACCGGAGCAAATTCATTCTTTTGAGGTTATTCAGTCCATGCTATTAAACGCTAACTTGATAGCTTTGATATTTTAAATTTATTTGCAATTAGAACACTGATCAGTGCATGTACCAAACATTTCGACCCTATGGTCATTTATTTTAAAATTAAACTTTCTTTCAATCTTTTTAATTTCTGCAGACAAAAGTTGTTCAAACTCATTACTTAAACCAACATCAATAATCTCACCACAATCGCTACAGAATAGGTGATGATGATGATCAGAGTCATGAAGTAGTAACTCAACAACTGTTGTGTTGTCAGGAGAAGTAAATTCGTGCAGTACATTTATTTTCTTTAGGTCTCCCAAAACTCTATACAATGTTGACTTTGCTACTTTATTTCCTAACCTATTTTGAAGGTCGTCAATCGTCTGAGGATTTTGACTCTCCAAGAGTGCTTCTAGAACAAGAATTCTCGGATTAGTTATTGAAACATTGTTATCTGATAAAATTTTTCTTGAGCTCTCTGACATGATTTAAGTATACTTAACTACTTCCAAAAAAATGAGATAAATTCTCATTTATTGTAATTATTTAAAGGAGAGTTTTGAAAGAAAAACGTTTATTTAAATTTGGCATACTAGCACTATCAATTGTGTTAATTGCCTGTACTGGAGGCAGCGCAGAAGCTGGTTGTCCAGAAATTGATGGAAGAGAAATCAACGTAGTAGCGACTACACCAATGATTGGTGAGTTCGTAAGTCAAGTTGGTGGTGATAATATCAATCTTACAGTTTTAATGCCTGCTGAAGCAGATCCACATACTTATGATCCAGCTCCACAGGACGCAGGGACAATAGCAGATGCAGACTTAGTATTTTATACAGGATTGAAATATGAACCTGCTGCATTAATAAAGCTTCTCGAAAACTCAGCTTGTAGTGCAGAAGTTTTAGCAGAAGTTGGTGAAAACGTATTCCCTATTGAGTTTAAAGAAGGCGGCCATGATGATCATCATGATGACCACGATGAAGAAGGACATGATGACCACGATGAAGAAGGACATGATGAGCATGCGGGACACGACCACGGAGCTTATGACCCTCACTTTTGGTTTGATCCAAATAGAGTTGCCTATGCAGCTGAATATATTGAGAGCAAATTAGTTGAGTTTGATCCAAGTAATGCTTCTGAATACGAGGCAGCTGGAAAAGCTTACGTTACTGAGCTAAAAGGTTTAGTTGGTCAGGTATCTGAATTAATTTCTACAATACCTTCTCAAAATAGGAAACTCATAACAACACATGAGTCTCTAGGTTATCTTGAAGCCAAATTTGGACTTGAAGTATTATCAACAATAATTCCAAGCCTTGATTCAGCGAATGAAATATCCCCATCACAACTTGTTGGTGTCATTGATGTAATTGAAGACAACAATGTAAAAGTTATCTTTATTGAAGCAGAGGCACCTTCTGTGTATGCGGAAACAATTGTTGCAGAAACTGGAATAAAAGCAGTAGAAGGATTATGGGTTGAAACCTTAAAAGAAGGTCAATCCTATTCTGAGTTTTTATTCGATGCTGTTGAATTAATTGTGGAGAACCTAAGAAATACTGACTAGGTTGATTATAGATAACTTTCGACGGCTTTAAGAGAGGTATCTACATGGATACTAAAGAAGTAAATAGCGTAAACACCCCTCTGATTGTGTCAGACGGGTGTTGCGTGCATTTTGGAAATGCCCCAGCTCTAGAAGGTGTCAACTTTTCTATAAATAGAGGTAGGAAAGTTGCAGTTGTTGGACCAAATGGTGGCGGTAAATCCACATTATTCAATGCACTGGCTGGACTAATTCCTCTTACTGAAGGCTCTCTAAAAATAGACGGAAAGAGTCCCAATGAAGTAAAAGGCAAAGTTAGTTATGTTCCACAAAAAGATTTAATTAATTGGAATTTTCCACTTTCAGTAAAACAGGTTGTTGAAATGGGGGTAACTACCAATAAAGTTTCTAGTTTATTTAACAGAAAGAAAATTAACGACAAAATCAAAAAAGCATTACAAGATGTTGGCCTAGAAGAAAAAATTAATGACAATATCAAAAGCTTATCTGGAGGACAGCTTCAGAGAGTTTTAATAGCTAGAGCGTTAGCGCAGGATTCTGAAATTCTATTACTCGACGAAGCTTTTAGCGCTGTTGATATAGGCGCTCAAGAAGACATAATGCAATTAATAAACAGCATTAATTTAGACGGTAAAACTATCTTGATTGCAACTCATGATGTAAACAATCTTGAAGAAAAATTTGATGAGGTCTTATGTTTAAATAAGCACTGTTGTGCTTATGGAGATCCATCAGAAGTATTAACACCTGAAGTTATTGAAGAGATGTATGGTTCGCATACCGAACTATTTATGAATAAATCTCATTTTAAAACAGAGGGAAACAATAGTAATGATTGAACTGATTCTAGATCCTTTCAAATATGATTTTATGATTAGGTCACTGATTACTGCGTTTGCTTCAGGAGCTATGCTTTCGATTCTAGGGCCTTTTGCAATCAATAGAAATATGGGTTTTATGGCTGATGCTATGGCGCACGCTACACTTCCAATAATTGCTGTTGGAGTATTTTTAGGATTTAGTATATCTGAGTTAGGAGTACCAGCAGCAATCTTAATTGCAATATTTCTTGGCATAATTATCAAAAATACAAATGTCGGAGAAGACACAGCGATTGGAATTATTTTCTCCTCTTTTTTTGCACTAGGCTTTGTTCTGATTTCATTATTAAATGTAACAATAAACTTAGAAGACTTGTTGTTTGGCCAAATACTTGCTGTAAGTACATCTGATGTATACATTGTTGTTAGCTTGCTAACAATAGTGTTTTTAATAGTAATTGTTTATTTCAAACAACTGTTGTTTTACTCTTTTGATCCAATTGGTGCTGAAGTAAAAGGACTTAACACAACATTTTTAAACTATTTGTTTTTAATTCTTCTATCAATAGCTATTGTTGGTTCGCTGCAGACAGTTGGAATTATTTTGGTACTTAGTATGCTTATTATTCCTGCAGCTGCTGCCAAGCTTGTAACTGATACGTTTGTTACCTCTATAAAGGTAAGCGTACTTTTTGGTGTCGTTTCTTCTATTACAGGACTTTACCTTTCCTATTTTCTGAATCTTCCTTCAGGTCCTTCAATGTCATTAGTTGCAACAACAATATTTGTTCTAGCTTTTTTATCAAATAAAATTAGAAAAAAAGGATCTCTGGCAACAGTAACTATTTCTTAATAACATAAAGGAATGACTAAAGAAACTTACTCTATTTGGCTTCAAAATTCTGTACACAATAAAAAGATTTATGATCTTATCAAACGATATGCAAGTGAAGAACACAAAGACCCATTCTCTCCACACGTAACACTTGTTTCCAATATAAATTCAGAAGAAAAAGCACTGAAAATTTTGCAAAAACTATCAGACAATAAGTCTTCAGTTATTTTTGATAAAGTTTCTACAGGGGATACTTACTTTCAAAAGTTGTATCTCGAATCATCGGACAATACTTATTTTTTTGAATGTGTTTCAAAAATAGAAGGTTGGCCAAGCCTTTGGGTACCTCATCTTTCTTTAAGTTACGGGGATGAGTTACCCAAATCTTTTGACTTGGGGGAGCTTAATGAACTCATCCCTATAACTATTTCTTTTGATACACTGTCTCTTTACAAGACAGGACCAAAGGTTTCAGAGTGGAAGGAGATAACCACTCTAAGACTTAATTGACTCCTTTGCTATTTTTACTTTTTCAGCAGGAAATTCGTAATCTACCATTTCTCCTGATAGGAAATTACTATAAGCCTGCATATCAAAGTGTCCGTGACCACACATAGCAGTCAACACTGCAATTGATTCAGAGTTTGTATCTGCATTTTTCGCTGCTCGTATTGCCGATGCTATTGCATGTGTAGCTTCGGGAGCTGGTACTATACCTTCAGTTTTCGCAAACAACTGACCTGCTTCAAAACACTCTTTCTGTCCAATCGCTTCAGCTTCAATCAATTTCTCCTCGTACATTGCACTTACCAAAGGTGCCATACCGTGATACCTTAAACCTCCTGCATGGATAGGATCAGGCACAAAAGAATGACCAAGGGTATGCATTTTGACTACAGGAGCCATTCCTACTGAATCTCCAAAATCATATGCATACGTTCCCTTAGTCAAAGATGGACAAGCCTCAGGTTCAACAGCTCTAATAACAGTAGATTTATTTTTTTGCATATTTTCTCTTGCAAAAGGCGTAAACAGACCGGCGAAATTTGAACCTCCACCAGTACATCCAACTATTACATCCGGATAGTCTCCAGCTAAATCAATTTGTTTTAGAGCTTCTTCCCCAATAATGGTTTGATGCATTAGTACATGATTTAAAACACTTCCTAGTGCATATCGAGTTTTCTCATCCTTAGCTGCAACCTCTATTGCTTCTGAAATAGCAATACCTAAGCTTCCAGGAGTTTCTGGGTCCTCAGACAAAAACTTTTTACCTATATCTGTTCTCTCTGAAGGACTTGAATGTACAGTAGCACCATAGATTTCCATCATTGTTTTTCTATAAGGTTTAGCCAGATAAGATGCAGCAACCTGAAAAACTTCAAGTTCAATATCAAAAGCCTGACAAGCAAATGCTAAAGCAGAACCCCACTGACCCGCACCAGTTTCTGTAACGGCTTATGCGAGCCAGATGGGGAACCACCTTCGTATTTGTAATATATTCTCGAATTTGTTCCGAGAGCTTTTTCGAGCCGAACCGCTCTAAACAAAGGGGAAGGCCTATATAGCTTATATAGGTCAAGAACTGGTTGAGGTATGTCTATATATGAATCCTGAGACACTTCTTGTAGTATTAATCCCATTGGAAATAAAGGTGCAAGATCTTCAGGCCCAATTGGCTCCATAGTTTGAGGGTTTAACGGTGGAGGTAAAGGACTTGGTAAATCAGGCACAATGTTGTACCACCTTTTTGGCATCTCAGATTCTGATAGTAAAAATTTATATTGTTCTGTCATTTTTCCTCCTAAATAAAAAAAACCGGGCTGTGCCCGGCTTAAGAAAACAACATAGAACTAGGCACCTACATATGTAGAATCCACCAGTTCCAGTTTGTTACTTTATACATTGTTATAAATGTAGAGGTAAATTGAAAATTTTCAAAATTTTATTTGTAAATTTTTTGTTAACAGAAAATACGAAAATATCATATATCTATCTGCAACCTAGTATTGGACTCATGAATAAAATAATTCATTCAGTAAATTTAACAAAAATTTATGGCGAGAAAGAAACAAGTGTCACAGCACTTGACAACATTAATGTTGAATTTAAAGAAAACGAATTCACAGCAATCATGGGTCCATCTGGCTCGGGTAAATCAACACTTCTTCACTGTTTAGCTGGATTAGACAGGCCCACATCAGGACAAATATTTTTAAAAGAAGAAGATATTTCAACTTTAAACGATAAGCAACTAACAAAAATCAG
>LUMM01000151.1_pt1 | contig 14864 bp, 13 predicted proteins | sample 729971 | NCBI WGS metagenome assembly LUMM01 (sample SAMN03860263, study PRJNA289734) | marine metagenome | biome: seawater column; feature: ocean; material: water; isolation source: Red Sea water column Station 22 - depth 50m | place: Saudi Arabia: Red Sea | collected 2011-10-15 | depth 50 m | reverse complement strand
ATCATAGAGGCTAATACACATATAAGAGGAAATACGAAAATAAATAGTCATTGCATTATCGGTCCAAATACTTTTATTGAGAATTCTAATGTGGGATTAAATTGTGAAATTTTAAACTCTACTGTTTATGATTCTCAGATAATGGATCATATAAAAATTGGCCCTTATAGTCATATAAGACCTAATTCCAAAATATCTTCCCATAGCAAAATAGGTAATTTTGTTGAGATCAAAAATAGTCAACTAGAGGAAGAATCTAAAGTAAACCATCTAAGTTATATTGGTGATTCTATTATTGGAAGATCTACAAATATTGGAGCAGGCACTATTACTGCAAATTTAACAACAGGTGCTGGTTCAGTGATCACAAAAGACTCTAAAGATAATTCATTAGCGATCTCAAGAACTAAGCAAGTAAATATAGAGAATTGGAAAAAAAAGAAATCCTGATCTAGTTAATTAATTCAATAATTTTTTCAAGTTGCCAACATCTGCTCCCTTTTATAAGAATAGAATCACCTTTTTTAGTAGATTTGTTTATCTCTTGAGGTACATCTTTAATATTATTTAAAACTAAGAATTTATTCTTATCTTTTAGATAATTGGAGTAAATTTTTTCATTTTCTTTATCGCAAATAAATAAACATTTTTCTATGTCTGAATTATTTATTAAGTTGAATATTTCTTTGTGATACTTTTCAGATTCTTTTCCCAATTCTTGCATACTTCCAAATATGAAAAATTTATTTCTCGGTTTTTCAAGTAGGTTTTTAATACATGCTTTTACTGACTCCGGCGAAGCATTATATGATTCATCATATATTGTTGTTTTTACTGATTTAAGAATTTTATTTCTTCCACCTAAACTTACAAAATCAAATTTATTAAAACTTGCAAAATCAATGCCTAGCTCTTTAGCAACTGCATAAGCAAATAAGAAATTCGAAGCATTGTGAAATCCCTCAAATGAAATTTCAAAGGTATTTTCTTCAATTAAAATTGTTTTATTCGAAGGATTATAAAATCCTCGCAAATTATCATCTTTCTTAAAATTCTCCTTTTGGTTTTCTATATTTAATAGTTTTACTTTTAAATATTTTTTTTTGAGCCTAACAATCCAATATGAGCTGTGCCAATGTTAGTAATAACTGCAATATCGGGTTCACTATATTTAGATAAATTCTCGATCTGTCCAAGACCTCTCATCCCCATCTCAAGAACTAAAACTTTATCTTCTATATCTGTAGCAAGAATAGTAAGACCAACTCCAATCTCATTATTGAAATTTGCATGAGATAATTTAATTCTTCCAAGTTTATTTAAAACTCCACCAATCATTTCTTTTGTTGTTGTTTTACCCACTGAGCCAGTTATTGCAACAATAGGAATATTTAATTTTTTTCTTTTTAGCAATGCTAATTTTTGAAATGCCTCTGTTGTGTCATTTACAACCCAATAAGGAAAATTACTAGGAAGTAATCTCTGCATCCCTTTTTTAATTACAACAGATTTAACTCCTTTATTTAAAACCTCTGGAAGAAAACTATGTCCGTCAAAATTTTTACCCTTGATAGCTATAAAAAGATCATTTTTTAATAAAGTTCTACTATCAATACTTATATTCTTAAAATTTAAAAAATCTCTTTTCCCCTCGCTCAGATTTTTAATATCCCCCAAAACATTGTTTAATTCTGATAAAGAGAATTCCATTAAAAAATTAAGTCATACTTTTTTTTAAAGATGGATCAGCTGATTGTCCGTAAGAAAATTTTTCAACTTCAGCAACATCTGGCGATGGTTCTTTTATTCCGCAAACATCCTTATACATAACTTCGTATTCAAGAGCTGATCTTTGCCAACTAAACTCTTGGCTCATGGCTCTTTTTTGCAGTAATTCCCAACTATCTTTATGCCTAAAGGCTTCCCATGACCTTACTAAAGAAGTATAGAAATCTATAGGTTCAAAGCGATCAAAGCAAAATCCCGTACCATTATTATTTTCTGGGTCATGAGGTAAAACTGTATCAACTAAACCTCCAACTCGCCTTACTATAGGGATAGAGCCATATCTCATAGCAAGGAGTTGACTAATTCCACAAGGTTCAAATCTACTTGGCATTAAAAATGCATCAGAGCCACCGTAGATAAGCCTTGATAAAGAATCATCATAGGTAAGAAATACTGAGAATCTTCCTGGGTAATCTAATGCCAGTTGCCATAATCCAGACTCTAAATATCTATCTCCAGTCCCTAAAACAGCAATTTGAGAATCTGTATAGGCTAATAGTCTTCTTGAAACTTGTAAAAGTAAGTCAACCCCTTTCTGATCAACTAACCTACTGACCATACCTAAAAGATATTTTTTAGGATTAACTTCGAGACCCATTTCTCTCTGCAGAATTTTTTTATTTTCTAGCCTATTTTCTAAATTCTTAATACTGAATTTTGCAGGTAAAACTGGATCTTTGGCTGGATTCCATTCATCAAGATCTATGCCATTAAGAATTCCCCTTAATTTACCTGAAATGTAATTAAGTAATCCTTCGAGGCTTTCCCCGTATTCATGGGTTTTAATCTCATCTGCATAAGTCGGAGAAACAGCATTGACCCTATCTGCGTACAACATTGCCGCAGCCATCGTGTGGTCTCCATGCATATACCAAGGACACCAAGTCATTTTTTCAAGTTTCCACCTCCAAGGGCCTTGGTATTTTAAATTATGAATTGTGAAGACAGTACTAATTTCGGGATCCTGATGCATCCACACAGGAATCATTCCAGTGTGCCAATCATGGCAATGGAGAACTTGAGGTTTCCAACAATTCCAGGCAAATTCTGCAGTGGCACTAGCAAAAAATGTAAAGCGCCAGTCCTCATTTTCGCCTCCATATATTTGGTCAGAGTCAAATGTTGGATGACCCACTAGGTAAATCACATAATTATGAATGGGATGTTTTGCTTCATATACGGCAAAATCAGTGCCCATTGTATTTGCTCTAAAGACTGGTTCATTCGATACCTCTAAAAGACTCCACAATTTTCCATATCCTGGAATTATTACCCTTACATCGTGACCAAGTTTTATCAAAGATGGAGGCAACGAACCAACCACATCTCCCATACCTCCAACTTTGATCATTGGAGCACATTCAGCAGCGGCAAGAAGAATTCTCATTGATAATTATTTAAAAAAGTTCTTTTGAAAAATAAACTAGGGTGTCCACTTATAGTCAGAAAAGTCTGGTGGACGCTTTTCAAGAAAGGCATCTCTACCTTCTTGAGCTTCTTCAGTCGAATAGAATAATTGAGTTGTGTATCCAGATAATTCTTGAATACCCGCAATCCCATCATTCTCCGCATTGAATGAAGCTTTAAGAATACGAATAGCAGTTGGACTATTTCGTAAAATCTCTCTTGCCCAGATTACACCCTCAGCTTCTAATTCTTCAATCTTTGTAATTGCATTTATCAAGCCCATCTTAAGAGCTTCCTTGGAATTATATTTTCTACATAAAAACCAAATTTCTTTTGCTTTTCTTTGACCAACAAGTCTTGCTAAATAACTAGATCCAAAACCCGCATCAAAACTACCAACTCTTGGACCTGTTTGACCAAATATTGCATTTTCAGAGGCGATACTGAGATCACAAATTAAATGAAGTACCTGTCCTCCTCCAATTGCAAAACCGGGGACTAAGGCAATAACCACTTTAGGCAAACTTCTTATTAATCTTTGAAGTTCAAGTACATTTAATCTCTGCTTCCCTTCATCATTTTTATATCCATTTTTACCCCTTACACTCTGATCACCTCCAGAGCAAAAAGAATAAATGCCTTTCTTGTCAGGTCCCGCACCTGTAAAGAGAACTACGCCAATAGTTTCATCATTTCTTACGATATCAAATGCGTCAATGAGTTCATCTACAGTTTGTGGCCTAAATGCATTTCTTTTTTCAGGCCGATTAATTGCAATTCTCGCAATTCCCTCATCTGATTTGTGAAACAATATATCCTCATAAGATTTGCATTCTGACCAATTTAAAGTTGTTTTTCCAGGTAACCCTCTGCGAGTTTTGGCCAGTTTATTTCTTTTGGCATAAGAAACAGTTTTTTTAATTCATCTTCTTTTAAATTTTTTTTATAAATACGATTAAATATATTTCCGCCATTATTATTTATTAGAAGAATTGTTAAATTCATGTCGATTGAATTTTCAATCAGCCAACCGTTTATATCATGAATAAAAGCCAAATCTCCAGTCACAAGAAGTAGAGGATTTTTAATTCTAGAAATACCTAATGCAAGAGATAAAGTACCGTCTATACCAGAAGCGCCCCTAAAGCTGAAACAGTTTCTTGTTAAAGTACCATTCTCAGAAAATGTGAGCCAATCTCTAATTGGGCTACTTGCGGAGAGCATTATAGGATTTTCAGCTGGCCAAAGTTTTGGGACAAGGTTTGCAAGCATATACTCAGTAATTTGATTATCTTGAGTAATTTTCTCTTTTAAAACCCCTCTAATCTGCTCGCCTTCCTCTATTAGATCTAAAGCCATTGGAGTAAGAGACTTTTTGTTTTTTTCGTTAATTGATAATTCTTCTAACAATAGAGTAGTGAAATTTGATAGCCCAAAATCATATTCAAATGATTTTTTTATAGGGTCCAATTTTCTATAGTTTTTTTCTTTTATAAGAATTTGTATACCTTCGAAAGTTGTTAAAAATTTCTCCAAATCAATTGAAGATGACATGGGGCCAAGCCTCAAAAGTTGATGACAATTTATTGAATTTTTATTTTTTCTTAAGACTAATTCCCAATTCACAACTAATCCTCTCAAATCAGAATAAACTCCTGAAACAGGATCAGCAAATACTGGCCAACCAGTAATTTCTTGTAATCGTTCTAAAGATTTATTGAAAGAAGTTAAATCATTTATGGAACCTTGATAGGGACCTACCAAAATAATGCCGGATTCATCTAAATTTAAACTTTTTGAAATTTCTAAGAATTTGTTTTTATCAGACTTTATTTCAACTTCCTGAAATATATATTTTTTCTTTAAATAAATTCTCTCAAAAACCTCTAAAACATTTTTTTTATTTAAAAATGAAATACCTAAAGGCTTATCAATAGGAATATTTAAATGAATAGGACCAGGGAAGGTTGATATTTGTTTCTCAATAGTTCGAACTAAATTCAAGATTTCATTTTCTTGTGTTTCATGAAGTCCATTTAGATTTGTACTTAAAACTCTTCTGCAGACTGAACTCAAAAAATCTTCTTGATTTACTGTTTGATTAGCGCCACAATCTTTTAATCTTAAGGGTCTATCAGCAGTAAGAAATATAATACCTTTACAAGATCGGTCTGCCTCAACTGCTGCTGGCAATAAGTTACTTACGGCAGTCCCAGAAGTGGTAATAACTAAAGAAAGATTACCTGATGCAGCAGAAATCCCAAGAGAGTGGAATCCCGCAGATCTCTCATCTATTGAATTAAAAATATTTACCAGTCCTAATTTATTTAATTCTCCAGCAGCTATTGCTAAAGGTGCTGATCTACTTCCAGGACATATTATTAAATTTTGAACTCCTATTTTTATAAGAAGATTCAAAAGTTGTAAACTTCTAAGAAAATTTTTGCATTCAATAGATGATGTCATAATTTATATAAATGCTTTGGGATTTTCCTTATAACTGAATTAAATAAAACATGTCTACAACTCAAGAAAAAAGAAATTCAATAATAAAGGATTTAAAAAATCTTTTAATCTGGATATCTATAGCTTTAATTATACGATGGCAGGTTATAGAGCCAAGATGGATCCCATCCGGTTCAATGCTTCCAACTCTTCAAATACAAGATAAAATTCTTGTTGAGAAAGTAACCCCCAAAATCACATCCAAATCAAATCTTTCAAAATTAAAAAATAAAATAGTTGTTTTTAACGTTCCGGAACAATTAATTAATGCTGGTTATGAAGCAGATACTGCACTAATAAAAAGAGTAATTGGAATACCTGGAGACAAGGTAGAAGTAAGAGACGGTAACCTTTACTTAAATGATATCGCTCAAAAAAATTACGTTTTTGACAAAAATATTAATTATTCTATAGGGCCTTTTATTGTCCCAGAAGAGTCATTATGGGTGATGGGAGATAATAGAAATAACAGTATGGACTCACATATTTGGGGATTTTTACCCTATGAAAAGGTTATTGGTAAAGCTATTTTTAGATATTGGCCGTTTAATAAAATTGGACCTATTCGGTTCCCTGCCCTTAATAATTTAGATTAATGGGTACGTGATGTTGTAGGGTTTTTATATCTTGAAGTTGTAGAAATGTTTAATCCAGAATTTCTTGCTACTGAAAATAATGATCCAAACGATGAGAATGATTTAATCCAATATTTACAAAAACAATCTCCAGAAGTTTTGCAAAGAGTAGCAAAATCAGCTAGTGAAGATATTCAAGAAATTATTAGACATAATGTTCAAGGTCTTCTTGGAATGCTTCCTTCAGATCAATTTGATGTAAAAATAACATCTTCAAAAGACAACATTGCTAATTTATTATCTTCTGCAATGATGACAGGATATTTCTTAAGACAAATGGAGCAAAGAAAAGAGCTGGAACAAACTCTTAAAAATGATGAAAACATGTCTATTGAAGAATAATAGTTTTAAAGATTTACTTCTTCAGGAATTATTCCTAGTTCAAACAACTTTTTATATAAACCCATTAAAAATTTATTATCCTCAGGAAGTTTGTCCCACTTTTGGGAATTAATTTCATTAATTAATTTTTGACAATCTTCTATTGTAAATTTTATAGGGGCCGTAAAATGAGCTGGAATTAAATATTCCATATCTTCAAAACACTTGATATTTTCTAACCATTTGAGTAAAACTTCTTTTGAACGCGGAAAAATTAATTTCTGTAAAACTGGTGCAATTTGAATCTTAGGAGTATCTTTACCCATTATTTCAACAAGAGAAGATTCCCAATCTTCGTCCCATAAAAAGGGATAAATACCGAAATGAGATCTCCAATTTCTAAGATCTTTTTTGAATGAATACTTAAATATTTTTTTTAAAGGTGGAATATTTAATTTACCTGGTTTCAAAAAAGATGAAAATAAGACTAACCTTTTCCATCCTTTTTTTCTTTGTTCGATGGAGTCAATCAAAGGTTCATCTCCTCTCTCTCTAGAATGAAAAAGAAGTGGAGTTGGATCAAAATTAAATATCTCAGGTGGTGTGGAGTCTATTCCAACTATTGCGTCTGTTACATGAAGAGTTTTCGTAGGATAATGGAAACAGCTTATCTCCTGATATCTTCCAAGTCCTAAATTCAGAGGGCCTAATGAAGACCATTTAAAGTAGTTTGTATGTGGAGTACCTTCCTCAAAGAGTATTCTTGATCTTTTTGATGGAATTCCTAAGAAATCTAGTGGTAGATTTATGGGGAAACTCCATTGTCCAGGACAAAGCCAAATTTCTGCATCTTTAAAAATTCTTGAAAGAGCTGGCAGTCCGATTTTATGTTCTAGTCCAGAGGCACTCGGTAGAATTATTGTTTTTACTTTGCCGTGAATCGCAATTAATTTTTCTAACTCATTTATTAATTCTTTTGTCGGAGGCAGTGGATTTATTAGCATCAATCCATTATCAACCTTTATTACCGTCATTCTTATTGGAACCGCAACATAATAAAGTCCCTGTATTTGTTCCAAGGACCATATTTGATCAGGAATTAATTCTTTTAAAATTGTTTTCTTTTTTCCATAAGGATATAAGGGGAATAATGGCCACCAATTCCACTTTTTATTTAAAGTTTCATCCACCACAATCATTTATACCCAGCAAATAATTTCTTTAACTTAAATATTCCGTATCTTGGAGCGAATAAAAAAGCAAATAAAAATATAAAAGTTTGTGCCAAGACAATTGATCCACCTGTTTCAAGATCAAACCAAAAACTAACATAGATTCCTATTAGGCTTGAGATAATTGCACTTAATACTGAAATTACTGTCATATTATCAAACTTATCCGTAAGTAAATATGCTGTAGCCCCTGGTGTAATCAACATTGCAACTACCAAAATAATTCCAACAGACTGCAAGCCCACAACAGCTGCCAAAGATAAGCATGTGAGGAGTAAATAATGAAGAAAAAATACGTTAATCCCAACTGTTTTTGCATGCCTAGGATCAAAACAATAAAGCATTAAATCTTTTCTAAAAATTGATAAAAGGATTACTACCAATAAAGAAATGAATATAGTTTGTTTTACATCTGAAAGTGATATTCCTAATGGACTACCAAAAAGAATAGAGTGCAGATCAATATTACTTTTAATCTTAGAAACCAATACTATTCCAAGAGCGAAAAATCCAGTAAATACCAACCCAATAACAGTATCTTCCTTAACTCTAGATTTCTGCTTAATAAACCCTATCAATGCTACAGAACCAACTCCGAAAATAAATGCCCCTAATGAGAAAGGAAGACCTAATGCATAAGCAACCACAACACCAGGCATTACCGAATGTGACACTGCATCTCCCATTAAAGCCCATCCTTTAAGAGTCAAATAACTTGATAGAAAACCACAAACAGCTGCAACTAATGAACTCATAAGAAGTGCTTTTCTCATAAAGTCATGAGTTAAAGGATCTGTGATGAATGAATCTAAAGTTAAAAAAGAACAGAGCTCCATATAAATTAAAATTTAGGATTCAGGTCCAAACAAGAAATCAGGTGAGATCCCTCCAAAAGTGGTTGTAATATTTTCAGGGGTAAACACTTCAGAGGTTTCACCATAAGCTACAACAGTTTTATTTATTAAAAGAACCAAATCACAAAATTCACGGACATGAATCATATCGTGCGTTGATAATAATATGGTTTTCCCCTCATTTTTAAATTGAATAAATAATTCCGAGATAAGTTTTTCAGTTCTTATATCAACACCTGAAAAAGGCTCATCAAGAAGAAGTATTGATGCTCTTTGCGCAATTGCTCTAGCTAAAAAAGTTCGTTTTCTCTGACCTCCAGATAAGTTTCCAATAGGTGTAGATAAATGATCAGTAAGATCAACTCTCTCAATAGCATCTTTAACCGCCTGAACATCAGACTCTCTAGGACACCTAAAAATATTCATCGAACCATATCTTCCCATCATCACTACATCCCAAACACTTATTGGAAATTGACTATCAATTCCCTCATTTTGAGGAACATAAGCAATTGTCTGATCTTTTTGAGCAGATCTTACAGACTCTCCATTTATTCTAATTTTTCCCTTTGAAATATTTACAAAGCCAGTTAAAGCATTAAAAAAAGTTGTTTTACCAGCCCCGTTCATCCCTACTAACCCACAAATCTGGCCAGGTTTCAATCTTAAATTGGCATCATACAAAGCCACCTTACCGTTGTAATCTACGCAAATATTCTCTGCCTCAATCCTAAAGTTTTGATAATTGATTGTTTCCATAATTCAAAAAAGTCCTTTTTTAATCAAATCCAAATTATGCTCAAGCATTTTTATATAGGAACTAGCAGGCCCACTATCATCAGATAATGAATCAACAAAAAGATTTCCTCCAAAATTAGCCCCAGTTTCGTTTGCAACAACCATTTGAGATTCGTTACTTACAGTACTTTCGCAAAATACAGATGGAACATTTTTTTCTTTAACTAGTGAGATTGTTCTTGCCATTCTTTTGGGAGTAATTTGACTCTCAGCATTAACTGGCCACAAATAAACTTCCTCTAATCCATAATCATTTGTTAAATATGAAAAAGCACCTTCACAACTTACTAGATACCTCCTGTCTTTATTTAAGTTATTAATAAAAAGTGAGAATTCTTTATCTATTTTAGATAGTTTATCTTTATAAATTTTTCCATTTTCTTCAAATAATGTCCTTTTGGATGGCCTCAATTCTGATAAAGAATCCACGAGAATATCTACGTATAGGATCCCTCTTTTTGGAGAAATCCAGGCATGAGGATTGGGTTTCCCTTTATAAAAATCTTCACTGATAAAAATAGGATCCAAATCTTCCGCGACAGTAATTCTTTTAACTTTTAAATTAGAAACAAATTTTTCAGCCCATAATTCAAATCCAAATCCATTATCAATAAAAACAAAAGCATTAGAGGCATTTACCAAATCGCTTGGAGTTGGTTGGTAGCCATGAACTTCAACTCCAGGTTTCGTTATTGATCTAACAATAAAATCATCTTTAGCGACATTGCTAATTATATCCGCCAAAACAGTGAAACTTGCCAGTATTACTTCTTTAGTTTCATTTTTATTTGATATTCTCTTACATGAGCCTGAAGCAATAGAAAGCAGAAGTATCAAACTTAAAAAAAGAATATTTTTTTTCATATTTAACATTCATCCCAAGATTATGAATTAAAAGATAGTTTCATAAGTGGTTTTCTAAGATCAGAAATAAATCCTTTCCAATTTATTTTTTCTTTTTCAAAAGCTTCTTCAACAATTTTCTCAGAATTTTTCTTTATAAAATCCAAATCAGGTTCTTCTACTCCTTTTGTTATTGCCATAAAATCAGCCAAAGAACTTGATACTACTCTTGTTAAATAAGCAGCACTGACAGCCTGAAATGTTCCAGAGACAAGCCAATTTGGGCCATGTAATTTTGTTATGCCAATTAGAGTCTGTCCACTCCATTCAATAACTCCCTGAGCAATTGCAGTCTTTAAAATCTCTTTGGATACTTTATCTAAAATTTCAGGAGACCAATTACATCCCCATATAGACTTAATTTCTTTAATCATTAAAGAATTTAATACTGTCATTGCCATAACATCAATTGATGGGATAGGAGATAAGAAAACAGTTGTTGCGACAAGAATTTGATTTTTTCTTTGTATACCTTTTAACTGCATTCTTCTTATACCTTCAATTTCAGATTGCCAGGCAGCATGAAGTTCTTTCAAGAGCCTTTTTTTTGTATTTTCAATATTTTTAGATGAACTTATGAAAAACTTCCTTAAAGAAAAAGGTATATTTGTTATTTCACTCTTATTCACATCAAAAGTAATAATTTTGTTTATAAAGTCACTTGAAATTTGAGACTTTAGGTCTTCTATCTGATTTTTGGCTTCTATTTGGTTGGAAGTTAAAGCCACCAACCAGATTGGCATATTTTTAGGAAACTTTTCCAGCCACAAAAAATCATTTGCCGACAAAGGCAAGTTTATAAAATACAAGATTGCATCACTCTTCAAAGCTTCTTCTGGAATAACTTGAGAAGAATTGTATTTAGGCAGTTTTTCGTATAAATCAAAGTCAAACTTATCTGCTTTGAAATTACTTTTCAAAACAGATTGAAAACTTTGATAATCTTTTTGTCCAATGCAACTTATTTTTTCTTTTTCACATCTATTAAGAATAGATTCAAGTGTTTTTTGTCTTTTTGAATTCTGTTTTTCTAATTCATTTGTTGCTTCAAGTTCTTCAAAAAAATTTAAATCTTCATTACATAGATTTATCCAACCATCTAAATTATTTGGCTCATTAAATTTAGGCTTATCATTCTTCAAGTAAAAATATCCCCCCAAACACAACGCAAAAAATCCTATTGAGCCTCCTGCAAAATGAATTAAGTCACTGACAAACCATTCCCCAAAACCTAACAATAATAAAATAATAAGAAGATTTTTTTTTGGAAACTTTATGAAATCCTTTAAAAGGTTGTCTTTACTAATATCAAACACAATACTTTATTTTTCTAATTTTATTTTAATGCAAGTTGTGAATGAGAAAAGCAAAATTTCATAAGTCGTTAATCAAAAGATAAAAATTTAAGCCTTTTAAAAAGACTTATTGCATAACAAGATGCTAAGTTAATAGACTATTTAAATAACTTAAGAAACATTAAGATGTCTAATTCAAATTTCAGCAATAATCCTGGACAAGAAAATTACAGAGGTCGTTCTAACAATGAAAGATCTAATTTCAGAGATAGATCGGGCGGCAGAAGAGATGGAGGAGGATTCCGCATAAGATTGAGTGATAACGAAATGAAAGCTGTTAAATCAATACAAGAGACCTTTCAATTAAGATCTACCGTTGCAGTTCTGGGTTTCTCTGTTAGAACACTTAGCGAAATGATCAAAGACGAAAAATTGATTGAATCAATCAAAGAATATGCAAAAAATAATAAAAACTCTTCTCCGAGTAGACAATCACAAAATTCTTATGAAGAAAAGACAAAAACAGCACCTGACCCTTTTGCAAGACCTGTAAAAAGTACATCAACTGAAGAGATCCAATCTAGCGAAGTAGAAGAGGATGGCAAATAAAAAAAGAATTCTTTCGGGAGTTCAACCAACTGGTGATTTACATATTGGGAATTGGCTTGGGGCCATAAATAATTGGGTTACGCTTCAAGAGCAATATGAAACATTTCTATGTGTAGTTGATTTGCACGCAATAACAGCCTCATATAATCCCAAAGAATTATCTAAAAACACTATCTCTACAGCGGCTTTGTACGTCGCTTGTGGGATAGATCCAAATATATGTTCAATTTTTGTCCAAAGTCAGATTTCAGCGCATTCAGAACTTTGTTGGATATTAAATTGCATGACCCCAATAAATTGGATGGAAAGAATGATTCAATTTAAAGAAAAATCCATACAACAAGGTAATAATGTATCTATTGGATTATTTGACTATCCAATACTTATGGCTGCAGACATCCTTCTTTATGATGCTGACTTCGTACCAGTAGGTGAGGATCAAAAACAACATCTTGAACTTGCGAGAGATATTGCACAACAGAGAATTAATGCCAGATTTAGTAAGGATAAAAATATTTTAAAGATCCCTCAACCAATCATCATGAAGAATGGTTCAAAAATAATGAGTTTAATTGATGGTTCAAAAAAGATGAGCAAAAGTGATCCTAATGAGGGCAGTCGCATTAACTTATTAGATCCTCCTGAAATAATCACAAAAAAAATTAAAAGAGCAAAAAGTGACAGTTCTATTGGAATTGAATTTAACAACCCTGAGAGACCAGAATCTAAAAATCTTTTGATGATTTATTCAATATTATCTGGCAAAGAAATTTCTCAATGTGAAAATGAATTCTTAGAGACTGGATGGGGGACATTTAAAAAATTAATTACCGAACAACTTATTGAATCACTAGAACCTATTCAGAAAAAATATAAATTATTAATTAATGATCCCTATCAACTAAATAAAATCCTTAATGAAGGGAAGGAAAAAGCTGAAGATTTAGCGAATCAGACTTTAAAAAGAGTTAAATCAAAATTGGGATTTTTTGAAATGGAGAAATAAATTATGCCAATAATTACCTTGCCTGATGGTTCAAAAAAGGTTTTCGAAAAATCTGTAACTATTCTAGAAATTGCCCAGAGTATAGGCGCTGGATTAGCTAAAGCAACAATTGCTGGGAAAGTAAATGATGTTCTTCTTGATGCAACAATTCCTATAAATAAAGATTCCAAAGTTGTAATCATCACATCAAAAGATAAAGAAGGAATTGAAATAATAAGACATTCTTTCGCTCACCTTATTGGTCATGCAGTTAAACAAATTTACTCTGATATTAAAATGGCGATTGGACCTGTAATTGAAGATGGTTTTTATTACGATATTTTCTCTGAATACAGATTTACTCCTGAAGATTTAATAAAAATCGAAAATAGAATTAATAAATTAATAAAAACAAACTATGACGTTGAAATTTTACAAGTTTCTAAAGAAGAGGCAATTAAAACTTTTAAAGAAAGAGATGAGACTTTTAAATTAAGAATAATTGAAGAAATTCCTGAAGAAGGTCTCATCAATTTATACAAGCACGAAGAATATATCGACATGTGTAGAGGGCCTCACGTACCCAATACTAGACATTTGAGACACTTTAAATTACTTAAATTATCAGGTTCATATTGGAGAGGTAATAGTGAGAATGAATCATTACAGAGAATATATGGAACTGCATGGGCAAAAGAAAAAGAACTCAAAGATTATTTAACAAGAATTGAAGAAGCGGAAAAAAGAGATCATAGAAAACTTGGTAAAAAACATTCACTATTTCATATACAAGAAGAATCTCCAGGAATGATTTTTTGGCATCCAAATGGATGGACAATCTACCAAGTACTGGAAAAGTACATAAGAGAAATACTCAAAAAAAATGATTATTTAGAAATTAAAACCCCACAAGCTGTTGATAAATCTCTTTGGGAAAAATCCGGTCATTGGGAAAAATTTAGAGACGATATGTTCACTACTGCATCAGAAAATCGAACTTATGCAATTAAACCAATGAATTGTCCATGCCATATTCAAGTATTTAATCAAGGTTTAAAAAGTTATAAGGATTTACCTATTCGTCTTGCTGAATTTGGTTCTTGTCACAGAAATGAGCCCTCTGGTGCACTACACGGCTTAATGAGAGTAAGAAACTTTACTCAAGATGATGCACACATATTCTGCACAGAAGAGCAAATTCAAGAAGAGGTATCAACTTTTATAGATCTTGTTTTCGAGGTTTATAAAACTTTTGGTTTTGATGAAATCATTATCAAATTATCAACTCGTCCTGAAAAAAGGGTAGGTAGCGAAGAGATTTGGGATAAATCAGAAGAGGCTCTTACCAAAGCGCTCGATAATAAGAATCTAAAATGGGAACTCCAACCAGGGGAGGGGGCTTTTTACGGTCCAAAAATAGAATTCTCCTTAAAAGATTGTCTTAATAGAGTCTGGCAATGCGGAACTATTCAAGTTGATTTCTCAATGCCTATTAGATTGGATGCAACTTATGTAGATATTGATAATGAGAA
>LUMM01000118.1_pt1 | contig 15008 bp, 16 predicted proteins | sample 729971 | NCBI WGS metagenome assembly LUMM01 (sample SAMN03860263, study PRJNA289734) | marine metagenome | biome: seawater column; feature: ocean; material: water; isolation source: Red Sea water column Station 22 - depth 50m | place: Saudi Arabia: Red Sea | collected 2011-10-15 | depth 50 m | reverse complement strand
GCTTACATCTGCAATAGGAGTTCTTACTTCATTATTGGGGCTGTCAATTTGGACAAATTTAAGCCCCCTTTATTGGTTTACTGAAATGTTTTTTGGTTTATTAACAGGTTTAACAAAAGTCTTACCCGTTTCATTACTGGGGCCATTAATTTTTGTTATTGGACTAATATTAATCGGGATAGGACAAAATAGAAGTATTAATTCTATTCAAAAAGCGCTTGTTCCAGAAAAAGATACATTTTTAGTTGATGCATTAAGAGTTAAAAGTAAATTAAACAGAGGTCCAAATATTGTTGCAATTGGCGGAGGCACAGGTTTATCTACTTTACTGAAAGGCTTAAAAAATTACAGTAGTAATATTACAGCAATCGTAACTGTATCCGATGATGGTGGAAGTAGTGGAATTCTCAGAAAACAATTAGGTGTGCAACCTCCAGGAGATATTAGAAATTGTTTGGCAGCCTTATCAAACGAAGAACCTACTTTAACTAGATTATTTCAGTACAGATTTTCAGGGGGAAGTGGTCTGGAAGGTCATAGTTTTGGAAATCTATTCTTGTCAGCTTTAACAACAATTACAGGCAGTTTAGAAAAAGCAGTTCAAGCCTCTAGTAAGGTTTTGGCGGTACAAGGTCAAGTTTTACCTGCAACAAATATTGATGTTATGTTATGGGCCGAATTAGAAGATGGTGAAAAAATTTTTGGTGAAAGCAAGATCAGTAAATCTAAAAAATTAATTTCGAGGATTGGTTACCTACCAGAAAATCCTTCAGCTCTTCCGAGTGCTCTTGAATCTATAAAAGAAGCTGATTTAATTGTTCTTGGTCCAGGTAGTCTATATACCTCTTTATTGCCTAATCTTTTAGTACCAGAGATAGTGGATGCCTTATTGCAAAGTAATGCTCCTAAAATTTATATAAGTAATTTGATGACTCAGCCTGGAGAAACAGATGGACTTGATGTCTATCAACATATCAAAGCAATAGAAAAACAATTATCAAATTTTGGAGTTAATACTCGAATTTTTAACTCAATATTATCTCAGATTCAATTTGAAAAGTCTCCATTAGTAGACTATTACGAAAGTAGAGGGGCAGAGCCTGTCCAATGTAATAAAGAAAAATTATTATCTGAGGGTTATTATGTTTTGCAAGCACCATTATATTCAAAAAGAATAACTCCAACTCTTAGACATGATCCAAGGAGACTAGCAAGAGCAGTTATGTTTATTTATCGCAAATTAAAAAAATTAAACTAATAAGCATCTTGAAGTTCATAGAAATCTGGCTGAATATAATCTTTTCGCAATGGCCATCCTCTCCAATCTTCAGGCATTAATAGTCTTTTGGGATTGGGATGATCAATAAAATTTATTCCATACATATCAAAAGTTTCTCTTTCTTGCCAATCACTTCCTTTAAAAATTTTATACAAACTAGGGATTGATAAATCAGAATCTCTTTTTAAGAAAACTTTTAATCTGACTTCTTTAATTTTTTCGATTTTTTGTAAATCATCAACAGTTATAAAATGGTAGAAACTAACAAGATTTTTGCCTGGTCCCTCATCATATCCTCCTTGACATTGGAGATAGTTGAAACCGTAATTTCTTAAGGCAGATACTGCTTCATATAATTTGTTAGGTTCCACAGAAATGTTTTCAATTCCTATGTGATCATCAGATAAAGATTGATTTGGAATTCCATCTTTAGACAAAGATTGGCTTATAAACCCTTCTTTTTCTATTGAAGTATCTGAGGATGTGGCTGTACCGTCTTTTTCCATCAATCTTCTACAGGATTAATAATTTCAGTTTTTTCGGTATTTTCAGGTAATTCGGTTATTTTTTCTTTTTTGGAGGACGGAATGGCGTTAGCTGAAGTTTTGTTTAGATATTCACCTGTATTTTCTGAGAAAACAAGATTCATTTCGTGATCAGATGTTATGTATCTGTGAGTTTGCTCTGTTTTTGTGCGCTCTAAAATTGATTCATTACCAACTTTTTTTCTTAATTTAATTACAGCATCAAAAATTGCTTCTGGTCTTGGTGGGCATCCAGGAAGGTATAAATCAACTGGTATCAATTTATCAACTCCTCTTACAGCAGTTGTAGAATCTGCGCTAAACATTCCCCCTGTGATTGTGCAAGCACCCATGGCAATCACATATTTTGGTTCAGGCATTTGTTCATAAAGTCTTACTAAGGCTGGAGCCATCTTCATCGTTACTGTTCCTGCAACTATTAGCAAATCTGCTTGCCTTGGCGAGCTTCTAGGTACTAATCCAAATCTATCAAAATCAAATCTAGATCCGATTAAGGCAGCAAATTCTATAAAACAACAAGCTGTTCCATACAAAAGAGGCCATAGACTGCTTAGTCTAGCCCAATTATGAAGATCGTCTAAGCTTGTCAATATAATATTTTCGCTTAAATCTGTAGTAACTTGGGGTGCACCAAGAGGATTGCAAGTTCCTTCTCGGATTTCTCTTATTGCTTTTGGGGATAATTGTGGATTCAATTTTTTAACTCCATTCTAAAGCACCTTTTCTCCATGCGTATGCCAGGGCAATAACAAGTATTGCAATGAAGATTAAAGCCTCAATAAAAGCTAATAAGCCTAATCTATTGAAGGCAACAGCCCAAGGATAAAGGAATACTGTCTCAACATCAAATATAACGAAAACCAAGGCAAACATGTAATAACGAATATTAAATTGAATCCATGCTCCTCCAATAGGCTCCATTCCAGATTCATATGTAAGTTTTCTTTCCCCTGTTCTGCCTTTTGGGGCAACGATGAGATTAGTAACTAGAGCTAATACTGGAACAGCTGCGGCAATTAGAAGGAAACCTAAAAAGTATTCATAGCCAGTTAATAAAAACATCTTAAAAAATTAATTTTGAATAAAAGTCGCTTAATTAAGCAAAATCTTTTAAAGTTCTTAAAGAACAATAATAAACCGCTTGCCCTGTTTGTCGAGCTGGTAAAAATTTTTATAAGGATATAGGTCCTAAATCTAAACCTAGTGGTTTTGAAGAAAATTTAGTTTATGGGTTTGGTTTTAATAGTTTACCTCCTGGACAAAAAAACATATTGATTTTTGGAGGTCTGGCGTTTGCTGCTGCTATGTTCCTTTCTTTGTACTCTTTGCATTAATATATACAAATGAAAAAAATTATTACTAGTATTCCCAATCTTCTTTTATCAGTTCTTCTTTGTTTTGTATTGAGCAGTTGTTCATCTACAGGAGTAAAGATGAGTGATAGCAGCCCTTGGAAAACAATTCAGTTTGAGGACCAGGCTAATGCTTTAGATGTTGATTTTATAGATGATAAAAATGGATTTTTAGTAGGTTCTAATAGACTTATTATGGAATCTAATGATGGAGGAGAAACTTGGGAAAAAAGAAATTTAGATTTACCAAGTGAAGAGAACTTTCGTCTCCTAGATATTGATTTTAAAGGTGAAGAGGGATGGTTAATAGGTCAGCCTTCATTAGTTATGCATACACTTGATGCAGGAAAGAATTGGACACGTTTATCTCTAGGTAACAAATTACCAGGCCAACCATTTCTAATAACAACTGTTGATGCTGGTGTTGCAGAATTGGCTACCACTGCAGGTGCTATTTATGAAACATCAGATAGTGGTGAATCATGGAATGCAAAAGTTGTAGATGCATCTGGTTCTGGAGGTGTAAGAGATTTAAGAAGAACTAATAAAGGAGATTATGTCAGTGTAAGTAGTCTAGGTAATTTCTTTTCTACTTTGGAAAAGGATAGTGATGCATGGATAGCTCATCAAAGAGCCAGTAGCAAAAGAGTTCAAAGTATTGGTTTTAATCCAGAAGGAAGTTTATGGATGCTTTCTAGAGGAGCAGAAATTAGATTTAATGAAGATACTAATGACCTAGAAAATTGGTCAAAGCCTATTATACCAATTCTTAATGGATACAATTATCTAGACATGGGATGGGATCCAAATGGTGATATATGGGCTGGCGGGGGTAATGGAACTTTAATAGTAAGTAAAGATCAAGGTAAAACTTGGAATAAAGATCCTATTGCTTCTGAATTGCCAACAAACTACATTAAAATAGTTTTTCTTGATAAGGAGGCTTTAGATAATCAAAAAGGATTTGTACTTGGCGAGCGTGGTTATATCCTTAAATGGAATAGCTAACTTTGAATAACTTGAGTTAATAGTAAAAAAAAAATTAATTTTTGAAAGATTTAGCAACTGTCTGTAACCAACCTGTTAATTTCTTCGCGAACTTATGATTTTACACTGTAAGATCATAGGGTAAACATTTGTGATTATGGCCGCAGGTTCAACGGGTGAACGCCCATTCTTTGAAATAATCACCAGTATTAGATACTGGATTATTCATGCAGTAACATTACCAGCTATCTTTATAGCAGGCTTCTTATTTGTATATACAGGCTTAGCCTACGATGCTTTCGGAACTCCTCGTCCAGATAGTTATTTCCAATCATCTGAATCTAAAGCACCTGTCGTAACACAAAGATATGAAGCTAAATCTCAACTAGATTTAAGAACAAAATAACAATGACTAATTCTCAAGCTCCAATGCAGGCTGCGGAAGTCCGCGTTTATCCTATATTTACTGTCCGTTGGCTAGCAGTTCACGCTCTAGCTATCCCATCAGTATTCTTTTTAGGTTCTATTGCTGCTATGCAATTCGTAGCCCGATAAATTTAACTATCATGCAAGTAAACGAAAATCCTAACAAAGTTCCAGTTGAACTTAATCGTACAAGCCTTTATTTAGGCTTATTATCAGTCTTTGTATTGGGAATTTTATTTTCCAGTTACTTTTTCAATTAAATTAAAATCATGAGTAAATTAAAAGGACCTGATGGAAGAATTCCAGATAGACTTCCCGACGGTAGACCAGCAGTTGCATGGGAAAGAAGATGGACTGAAGGAACTCTTCCTCTATGGCTTGTTGCTACAGCAGGTGGAATTGCAGTTATCTTCGTTTTAGGAATATTCTTCTATGGTTCATACCAAGGAGTTGGAGCTGGAGGCTAACAAATCCTTACCTTGACCTGATAATCACTTATATCAAATAAGCCTAATAAGAATCAGTAAATATCCTTAGTTTCTCTTTTGTGGAGCTTGGGATATTTTCTTTTTGGGTTATCAATCCATCTTTTAATGAAAAATGAGACTTACTTTTTGGTCTTTCTTTTTCAATTAATTTAGCTACTTCAAATATTATTTTATTAGCCACTTCAGTATTTGATCTAAGATTATCCAAAACCATCTCTACAGAAACTTCTTGATGAGTTTGATGCCAGCAATCATAATCAGTAACCATAGATAAGGAGGAGTAAGCTATTTCAGCTTCTTTAGCTAATCTTGCTTCTGTGTGGTTCGTCATTCCAATTATTGAACATCCCCAACTCCTATATAAATTAGATTCTGCTCTAGTTGAGAAAGCGGGACCTTCCATTGCTAGATAGGTACCCCCTCTATGCAATTGTCTACCGCCAGGAATATTTTTTTCTCCGATTTCACTTAATATACGTGATAAATTTGTGCAGAAGGGATCTCCCATAGTTACGTGAGCAACAGCTCCCTCGTTAAAGAAGGTTGCAGGTCTATTTTTTGTCCGGTCTATAAATTGATCTGGAACCACTATATCAAGTGGCCTTATCTGTTCTTGTAATGAACCAACTGCTGATGGAGCAATAATCCATCTTACTCCTATTGATCTTAGAGCCCAAATATTAGCTTTGTAAGGGATTTCAGAAGGATTTAAACTATGTGTTCTGCCATGTCTAGGAATAAATGCTATCTCTAGGTTTCCAAGATTATATACTTTTATTGAATCAGAAGGTTTACCATAGGGAGTATTGATTTCTAGTTCTCTTAAGTACTCTATTTGATCCATTGAATAAAATCCACTTCCACCAATCACTCCTAATCTTGATTTTTCAATTGGTAATAAATGTTCTTTATTCATAGTGATGTAAATGACTTTTAATCATCTGGTACTAATTGGAGGAGGACACTCAAATGTTTCTTTATTGAAGAAATGGTTAATGTTTCCGAAATTAATGCCAGAAATTCCTGTTTCAATTATATCTAGAGATTCTCATTTGGTTTATTCGGCGATATTCCCATCGGTGATTTCAAAATCAATCACTTTAGAAGAGAGTTTAATTGATATAAAATCTTTAGCAAAAAATGCAAAAGTATCTTTTATAGAAGAAGAAGTAAAGGATATTGATTTCAATTTAAAGAAAATTGTTTTAAGTAATAGACCTTCAGTTAATTATTCGAAGTTGGTGCTTAATTATGGAAGTCAAACAATAATTCCAAAAGAATTTGAATCACTAGTTAAAAATCGAAATGCTTTTTCAATTAAACCTTTTTTAAGGGCTTATGACTCAATACTAAAAGAGGACATTTTTGATTCAGTTAATGAACTTCCATTTGTAATTGTTGGGAGTGGCCTTGCTGCAATTGAAGTATCATATGCTTTGAGAAAAAGATGGGGAGATAGACCTTTAAAACTATTATGTGATTCAAGAAAAATTAATAATAAAATTCTAAAAAGTTTACGGAATTCCAATATTGATTTAGTTGAAAAACTTAATTTTGATTATGGCAAGATTCTTTTATGTACTGGAAATACATCTCCGTTATGGGCACAAAAAAAATTATTAGATTCGGATTCTTATGGCAGAATAATTACAAATCAGAATTTACAGATAAAAAGTTTCTCTGGAATCTTTGCTGTCGGTGATTGCGCAGTTGTAGGTTCAGCAAAAAGACCAGCATCGGGAGTTTTTGCAGTAAAAGTTGTAAATACATTAGTACAAAATCTAAAAAAAGATATAGAAGGGAGATCATTAAAAAAGTGGTTTCCTCAAAAGATCGGATTGCAAATAGTAAATATATTTCCAAGCCATCATCCAAAGGCTTTTGCTATTTATCGCAATTTTGTTTTCGGCCCTTCTTTTATTTTTTGGATTTTAAAGCATAAAATTGATCTCAACTTTATTAAAAAGTTCAGATCAAAAAGGCTAATTATGAAAAGTAGTGAAAAAAATATTTCATTGAATGATTGCAGAGGATGTGCAGCTAAAATTCCTCAGTTTGTTTTGAATAAATCATTAATAAATTCTAATTTAAATTCTTTTGCCTCATCACCTGAAGATTCAGTTGAGATATATCAAAATGGTCAAGATATTATCTTGCAAAGTGTAGATGGATTTCCTGCTTTGGTAAGTGATCCTTGGCTTAATGCAAAAATTACTACTTTGCATGCTTGCTCAGATTTGTGGGCATGCGGAGCAAAACTTTCATCCGCGCAGGCTTTAATTTCATTACCAAAAGTTGAAAGGGAATTTCAGAGTTACCTCTTTTCTCAATCACTTCAAGGTATTAAATCAACAGTTGAGGATCATGGAGGTGAATTACTTGGAGGCCATACTTTCGAGGCAAGAAGTTTAGTAAATAAACCTTATTCATTAGGAATAGATATTTCTTTAACAGTTCAAGGTATTTTAAAAAATGGAGCAAAACCATGGCTTAAATCTGGAATGAATATTGGAGATATTCTCATGATGTCTAGACCTCTGGGCGTTGGGATTTACTTTGCCGGTCAAATGCAAAATATTAATATGCTAGGTAGTTCTTCTGAAGTAATTAATAATTTAGTAAAGAGTCAGCAATATTTGATTGATGAAATTTATCTTTTTCAAAATCAATTTAAAGAATCATTAGTCAATGCTGCGACTGACATTACTGGATATGGATTTATTGGACATCTTAAAGAAATGGTTGAATCATCTAATTTATATAGGCAAAGCAATAATCTTGAGCCACTAAAAGTTTTATTAGATTTATTTGCATTTAAAGCTTATCCTGGAGTATTTGATTTAATAAGAAAAGATGTTAAAAGTACTTTCTTTGAATCTAATAAAGAAATTTTTGACAAAATTTATAAAGTAAATAAGCAAAAAAGAATAATTAATTTTTTAAACGAAAATTCATTAGATCAAGAGACTTTTAACGAGAGAATATCATTACTATTAGATCCTCAAACATGTGGACCCTTGTTGATTAGTTGCAATCGTAAATATGAAAATGTTCTAAAGGATAAATGGTACAAGGTTGGAGAGGTTGTAAAAATGTAATTAATTTCTATTTAATTTGTCAATTTCCAAATATCTTAATCTTTTGATTTCCTTTCCCATCTCCTTCCCTGGGTCCCATCCTTCTTTTTTTAATGTTTCTCCATCTTTTTTTGATTTTATGAATTTGTAAATAAATAACCACTTAAACAATTTACGCCAGTATGGTCCTCCATCACAAATTAATAATTTGACTGTCTCATCATTAAGGTTTCTGTCCTCAATAAATTCTGTCCAACTTGATGGAGAAAAATGATTGAAATTTTTTTGGTTTGTATTTAATATCTTTTTGATATTTAAATAATCTTCTAATATTTTTATCTCACTATTATTTACCAAAAATCTTTGACATGCTTTTTCTAAATCTTCTGAATCTTTTAATAAGTAAAGCATATGATTTCCCTTTAACTTCTTAATCCAATTTAGTCCTCTTAAAAATCTTTTATCGACTTTAATATTTTCATTTAAGATTGAGATAATTTCCCATTTATGAATTATCGAAATCACATTAGTCAAATTATCGTGTTTGCATATTTCAGCTAGTTCCATCCTTATTCGTATGCCTAGTGCAGGAGGGTAAATCATTTTCTGATGAGTTTCTGAACTTTTCCATGGCCATTGTCTAACTGTTTCTTGAGATTGTTTGAGGGAATTATTTGAAATATTGAAATCTAACCTTGAAGCATATTTTGCACATCTAATTAATCTACTTGGATCATCTGAAATACTATTACTGTGAAGTAAGTTCAATCTTTTACTTTTTATATCAGAAATTCCTCCATAAAGATCATAGATTTTCCTTGTCGAGACCTCGAAGGCTATTGAATTTATAGTGAAATCTCTCCTCTTAAGATCCTCCTCAATAGTACTTTTATTTACTGTGGGATTTAAGCCTGGAGCAGAATAAATTTCTTTTCTTGCAGAAGCAATATCAATTTTATAGTCATTAATATTTATTTCTACAGTGTTGTATAAATTAAATTCCTTGATTAAACATAAATCTACATTTACAATATTTTTTTTTATAAATTTTGCAAGAGAAATAGAGGATCCTTCAATAACAAGATCAATATCTACAGGTTTAGAAAACGATTTTTTGTGGAATTTACTAATTAATAAATCTCTTAAATAACCGCCAACAAAAGCTACTTTAGTATTGTTATTAGATTCTATGTATTTAGCAATTAGGTTATATAGATTAAATGGAGTTTTGATTAATTCCCCTTGGATGTAATCAGAGATATCGTTCATGAGTTTTAACTTACATAACGAATTGGAGCTAATCTGGGATCTAGAATTTTACTTCCTTTATCACCAAATTTTACTGCTAAAGATATTTTTTCCCCACTCCCAAAAATATGTATGATTTCACCTTTCCCAAACTTTGAGTGAATTAGCATATCTCCAACTATCCAGCTTTTCCCTTTACTGGGACCTGAATATAATTTCCTTACTGCATTTATTGGTTTGTTAACAAATTCATTTGGATTGTTTCGATCAACTCTAGTTAAACGATCAAGATGCCAATCTCTTCTAATTGAAGCACCACCAGTTTGTGGTAATTCGCCATCCATTAAATCTTCAGGTATTTCCGAAAGAAATATTGAAGGAATTGTTGCTTCACGCATTCCACCCCATAATCTTCTTTCTCTGGCATGACTTAAGAAAACTCTTTCTTTAGCTCTAGTAATACCTACATAGCATAATCTTCTTTCCTCTTCAAGAAGTGAGGGAGTATCTATTGATCTATGGCTAGGGAAGAGACCTTGTTCTAGCCCAGTGATAAAAACATTTTGAAATTCTAAACCTTTACTATTATGCAGAGTCATGAGAGTTACAGAGTTAGGATTATTTTTCTTCGTATCATTATCAGTTGTTAAGGCTGCTGTAGAAAGAAATCCCTCTACATCTCCACTTTCTGTTTCTTCTTCATATTGAGTAGCTGCATTAATTAGTTCTTGTAAGTTATTTCTTCTATCTTCAGATTCTTCAGTCCCACTAGAGAGCAAGTCACTTAAATAACCACTTTTTTCTAATATAAGTTGTAGTAGTTGAGCGGGACCTGAATTTTCTAGGTAACACAGTAGATCATTCATAATTTCAGTAAATTTATTAATTCCTTTTGATGATCGGCCTATTGTTTCTTCAAGACTTTGCTTATCATTAAGAACCTCCCATAATGGGATATTTAACCTATTAGATAGTTCATTAAGTTTTTGAATAGTAGTCTTACCAATCCCTCTTCTAGGAACATTTATGATTCGTAAAAGACTAACGTTATCTGAAGAATTAACCAGAACTTTCAAATATGCTATTGCATCTTTAATTTCTCTTCTATCATAAAAACGCAATCCTCCAAAAATTGTATAAGGAATGCGCCACCTTACAAGAGATTCTTCTAATACTCTCGACTGAGCTCTGGTTCGATATAAAATTGCAAAATTTTTCCAAATTGGGTTTTGATTATAGTTATTGAGTGATTTTATTTTATTGGTAATTGCTTCTGCCTCGGAAATTTCATCATCACAGCTGAGTAACGTTAAAAGTTCCCCTTTTTCTTTAGTAGCCTTTAAAACTTTGTCAATTCTTTCAGAGTTGTTTTCAATTAGTGAGTTTGCAGCATCAAGGATATTGGAAGATGACCTATAATTTTCTTCTAATTTAATTAAAGATGATTTTGTATCGTCGTTGATTGAAGTTTTAAAATCTTCTTGAAAACCAATTAAAATTCTGAAGTCAGCTGCTCTGAAACTATAAATACTTTGATCAGCATCCCCAACTACAAAAATTGATCGATCTTCCCAATTGAAGAATTTTTTTGGTTCAGTATTTCCAGCCGTAATTAATTTTATAAGTTCATATTGTGTTCTATTTGTATCTTGATATTCGTCAACTAAAATATGTTTAAATCTTTTGTGCCAGTAATCTCTGACTATATCATTTTGCCTCAATAAGAAAACAGGCAAAAGTAGAAGATCATCAAAGTCTAAAGAATTATTTTTTGAGAGCGAAATCCTATATCTCTTGTAGGCTTCTGCAACTGTTTTATCAAAATTATTATCTGCTTTTTCTAAAAGATCATTAGAAGTTAAGCATTGATTTTTAGCATTACTTATTAATCTTTTAATCTTTTTGGGATCATATCTTTTTGGGTCAAGATTCATATCTTGACTGATAATTTCTTTTACTAATGTTTGAGAATCTGTTTCATCGTAAATTGAAAATTGCCTTGTCCATTTTAGGCCTTCTGGATCAGTATATTTTTCAATATCGTATCTCAGAAGTCTTGAAAATAAAGAATGGAAAGTACCGATCCAAAGGTTCTGAAGCCTCTCTTGGTGAACGTTTGTTCTTAATTGATTTTGATCAATTTCTTTGAGAGTTGTCCAAGGCTGACCAAATTGATTAAAAGCTAATTCTTGGGCTAGAAGAACCTCTAATCTTGCTTTCATTTCTTTAGCAGCTTTGTTAGTGAAAGTGACTGCGAGAATGTTATAGGGATCTATAGAGTTACCCTCAATAAGGTTTGCAATTCTGTGAGTAAGAGCCTTAGTTTTTCCGCTACCTGCACCTGCTACAACTAATAGTGGTCCATAAACATGTTTTACTGCTTGAAGTTGTTGATTGTTTAGGGACTTAAAAAGGAAATTGTTGGTTTGAGGCACTTTTGGAAGGGTTTTTCAAAAATCAGACTTTACTATGAGATTCAGATTCCGTTTCTAGATCTTCTAACGCTTTTTTTAAATTTATAAGTTCATTATTGTTATTAATTATTTCTTCAAATTTATTTTGAGGCATCTTTAATTTCATACTTCTGTCTAGAATTTCTTTTTCCAATCTCTTTTTATATGAGGAAATAAGTTTCTTTGATAATTTTAAATCCTGTTGATCCAAAACTTTATTAAAAATGTAGTTTTATATTAGCGGAAAAAAATTTTTTATTTGAATTATTTCAACTATCACTTTGGAATGAAGTTATTAATTAAGAAGCGTTGCGTTAAGTTTGAAATTGTATTGTTTTTACTAGCTTTGTATTATTCTTAAGATCGGTCTTTAAATTTTTACTTCAGGAATGTCAGTTTCAAAGAATAATCAACTATTGTCAGCCGATAAGAAATTAAATGATTTAAGCAATATAAAAGAATTTATTAATAGTGCAAACTCAAGATTAGATGCAATAACCTCAATAACCAATAATTCACATGCAATCGCAGCAGACGCTGTAACAGCAATGATTTGCGAAAATCAAGATTCACTTAATTCAAAAATATCTTTAAATACAACTAACAAGATGTCCGTTTGTTTAAGAGATGGAGAAATAATCCTAAGGATTGTTGCTTATCTTTTAATTTCTAATGACGAATCAGTTTTAGAAAAAAGTTGTTTGAAGGATCTTAAAAATACTTATCTTGCTCTTGGGGTACCTTTAAGAAATGCAAGAAGGGTTTTTGAATTAATGCGAGATGCAACTATCTCTGATTTGAATTCAACAGTTAATAATATGCGTGGAAACAAAGGCTTTCTTCCTAAATTAATATCTGAAACAGAGTTTCAATTTGAAAGGATAATTAATCTTTTAAACTAGCTAAATTCCTTATCTCTGAAGTATGGGACGTCTGTATAACTGAGTTATTTTCAAGATTTCTAATAGTAGAAAATCTGGATCTTACATGAGTGGATAAAAAGGAAATTCTTTCTTCGGAAACTGTTGATTTATAAATAGTTTTAATGTGTAAATTATTTTGTTCATCAACAAAATAATTGGATGATGAAATAAAGGATTCTGTATAACCTTTATTTCTTAAAACAATTCCTGAATTTTCATCTTTGGGTAAAAAAATCAGAATAGTTTCATCTCCCTCACGGATATCATTATTGTCCCAATCACTAATAGCTTGCCAGTTTATAGAAATGGCTATGCTCTCTAGGTTTAAACTAAATTTATAATTTTTAAAAATTTCAACGACTTTTTTATTTTTTTTGTTGATATGTTTTATATATATTTTACTAGTTGAGTTTTCAAATTCCTGAAAAGCTAAAGTGTGAGTACTTCTAATAGATTTCCACTCTCCTATACTTTTATCAATGAATTGATTAATTATTGTTAGATTCTTCGTCAAGTTTATCTTCTACGGAATGATTTTCTGCTTTTTGTATCATTCTTACCATTGAATCCACCATTAATCTCTTTGCAGAAGTTACTTTTAATCCAGAAGGAGTAGTTGATATTTGTTCTCCAGGGCGATCATATGAAGTTGGTCTAAATGGAGTCATCTAATAACTTTAAAAATTAATCGATTTCTATTCTTGCATGAATCATTATTTATATAGTTATTGTTTGCGAAAATGTCATATCTTTCTTCTTTGATTAAAGAATTATCAACTGTTTTGTTATTTAGGCATTTTATTTTTTGCCAATCCTGAAATAGTCGCTAAAGCAAACATTCCCAATAGAGCAATCCCTAGAAATAATCCTGCTCCCTGGCTAACTCCAGCTCCTACTGCTACTAGTATAGAGTCACTGATTAGAAGACTTATTAATAATGCAGGAGTAAATATTTTCCAGCGAGTTCCTCCAATACCAATTGCGTAGCTTAGAAAATCAAAAAGGCCAGTCATTAGTAGACCTGTCATAAGAAAGAAATTTTCTTCTAGCTGGTTTTGATTAAAACTTTCAATCTTTTGCATTGCTTTCGGGCCTACTAAATTACGTACAGGAACCCGACCATAATTTCTTGCGATAAAGAAAGCAGCTTGGCAAAAAACGATATCAGAAAAGATTATTGTCATGTAACCTTTTTGAAATCCTAGTAATGAACCAGCTAGCAGAGAATAAGCTGAACTTGGAAGGGCAGGTAAAATAATACTTACTCCTCTGAGTATGAATATTCCAAAAGGAGCCCAAATCCCCATACTTTCTATTTTGTTCCTTAGAGGTTCAATCCCATAATTTTGGATTAAATAAATCAATACTACAAATATTGCTATAAAAAAAACTACTGAGAGAAATTTCTGTATTTTATTCATTATTTTTCTAATAAATTTATTGGAAGTAAATTCTTAATTTTAATATTTGATTCTATCTATAATAGAAATACTAATCAATAAAAATTTTTACATATTTTTAATTTTTTATTTCCTACTAATAAAAAATTTTTGTATTCCATAAGTAGTCATGATTAATTCTAAGAATAAAGTTAATTCAATATTTTTTAGAAATTTCATTAATTTAGTCCTTTCGATTATCGTTTTCTTTTGTATTTCAATAAAAAAATCAGAAGCTTTGCCTCATGAATGGGTTGGAGTCCCTAAAAGTGAATATGGAGAGCAGTTATGGGATAGGCAAAGTATAAAAAGGAATGAGGATGGTTCTGTAAGAGTATTGAGTAAATTTATTCCCAAAACAAAAAGTGAAATTACTAAGGATATTCTCTATACAATGGATATAAATTGTTTTGAAAAATCATTTAGAGATGTTGATGTCTCAATAGATGAAGCAAATAGTAATTTCAATGATTTAGCTAATTGGCAAGATCCAAATGGAGATAAACTGATTTTGGGTGTTATTGGTCAAGTCTGCAGAGTCGAAAACTAAAAATTTAAAGTTATAAAAAAATACGAAAAAATAACGAGTTCTCAATGATTTGAAAGTATAAAACCCTGTCTAGGACAGGGTTTTAAAGGTGCCAGGACCCAGATTTGAACTGGGGACACGGCGATTTTCAGTCGCCTGCTCTACCAACTGAGCTATCCCGGCTCTAACCTATATACTTTAAATTACGATGTGTAGTTTGTGAAACCCTTTTCATTAAAAATTTTATATCTTCATCAAATAT
>LUMM01000185.1_pt1 | contig 15133 bp, 15 predicted proteins | sample 729971 | NCBI WGS metagenome assembly LUMM01 (sample SAMN03860263, study PRJNA289734) | marine metagenome | biome: seawater column; feature: ocean; material: water; isolation source: Red Sea water column Station 22 - depth 50m | place: Saudi Arabia: Red Sea | collected 2011-10-15 | depth 50 m | reverse complement strand
AAGAAAGATTGACTTGCACCAAATAAAACAAGCATAATTAAAGCGCTTGGTGAAATTTCTAAAACATTTGAGAATTCAATGGCAACAGGCAAAATCAAAGCAACCGAAGCAGCATTACTTATAAATTGTGTAAGAATAACTGTCGATACAAAAATTACGATTAGAGCAAAATACAGCGGCATTACATTAAGGACAAAGTTTAGATTGACTGCAATTAAATCCGCTAATCCTGTTACTTGCATAGCTACACTAAAGCATGATAAAGATCCCAACAATAAAATGACATCTAACCTAATTGATTTTTGTATCTCTGCAGGTCTTAAACATCCACAAGCAACCATTGCAATCACTGCCAAAAGAACTGAACCTACTAATGGAATATTAGAAACCGAAGGCAAAACCACCATTCCTATTGCAATTGCAATCGATATAGGTTTTTTTATCAAAAAAGGTAAGTCATCTTCGAATTGATCTAAAATAAGCAAATCATTACTAGCTTGCAAACCTCTTATTGAATCTAGCGGTGCTTGCAATAATAAAACATCTCCAGCCCTTAAAACAGCTTGGCCTAATCTCTCCTGAACAGTTTGTTGACCTCTTCTTAATGCTAAAACTGTTGCATTATGACGCTGCCTAAATCTTAATTCTCTCAAACTTGCACCGGCTAAAGTTGAACCAGCTGGTAACAAGGCTTCAAAGGTCTTAGTACCTTCATCATCTGAGAAAACATTAGCCCCATCGAAAGATGTTTTGTTTTCTCCTAACAAAATAGTATGTTCCTGCTGCAGCCTAAATAAATCTGCCCTTGTAACGCGGATTATTAATCTATCATCCGGTTCAATCTTTCTATCAGCCAAAGGAGGAAGAATAACTTTTCCATTTCGTTGCAATTCCAGAACATCAACGTCAAATCGTCTTTGCAATCTACTATTTCTGACAGATTGTCCAACTAATTCTGAAGTAGAGGGAATAGTAACTTCGGTAAAATATATATTCATATCACCATTTTTAATAAACTCCTTATCTCTCCCTCTATCTGGCAAAAGCATGTCAGAAACTAGAATCATATAGGTTGTACCTATAAGCCACACAGGAATTCCTATTGAAGTCAAACTAAATAATTCCAAACCTCCATAACCTAATTGTTGACTAATATCACTTACAAGAAGATTTACTGAGCTACCTAATAATGTCAGAGTTCCACCTAGTAAAGTAGCAAAAGAAAGAGGTAATAAAACTTTTGATGGTGATATATTTCTTCGCTCGCACCAACTTTCAATTAAAGGTAACAAAGATGCTACTACTGGAGTATTAGGTACAATTCCAGATATTGGAGCAATCAAAAAAGCTATTAAAGAAATTAATTTCCTTGGAGTTCTAATACTTTCAGAAGAAATCAATTCTCTTACTCTGTCTAAGGCACCACTTTTAAATAATGCAGAGGAAACTGCAAATAAACCCATAAGGGTAATTAAGGATGGGCTACCAAATCCAGCTAAAGCTTTTTCAGGAGAAAGAACCCCAGTAGCTATAAATATTCCAACACATAACAAACCAGTCAATTCTGGCGCAATAGTATTTTTAATAAACAAAATTATTGACATTATTAAAACAACTACCGTTATAAACGCATCAAAATTATTACTAACTACTGCAATTAAATTCATACAAAACTTATTTAACTCAATATACCCAAAAACAATATTTCAAAAAAGTTTAATTCGAATAATCTTTTTTAAGAAACTTTTTAAAAATAGATTTTTTTTGGAATATCCATGAAGATGCAGATTTTAAGCTTTCAGTAATATCAGGCAACTTGGAAGCATATATAAGTCTTCTTGCCTCAAAAGCCAATTTCCCAGATAAAGTAACCCCAAGCCCAGAAATTGAAGCTTCGCCTATTCCTAAGCTAATCATTTCACCGTTGTCTTGAAATTCAAAGGGTAAAGGATCTTTTCCTTGAATTAAAAGTTCTAAATTATTAGCAAGATGATTTCCTTCCTGCATAGCGACCTGAGCAGTTATGGGTAAATCCTCCATTCCTTCAATAACTGAAATATCACCAATAGCAAAACAGTTTTTATGGTTTTCTATTTGCAAATTATTATTAACTAAAATTCGTCCAAATTTTTTTGTTATTTGATCAGTTTCTAAGTAAGACAAATTAGGTTTAACACCTGCAGTCCAAATAACAATATCTTTATCCAAGGAAGTTATTCCAACCTCACTAGAAATACTAATCTTAGTTTCTGAGACTTCTTTAACTGTGGAATTCAAAAGAACGTTGATTTTTCTTTTTTCTAATGCCTTCTCTGCTTGTTCTCTATTAAAAATTTTGTTTTTATTGAGGATTTCGTTTGATTTTTCTATTACATTAATTTCAAATTGGTCTGTAAATATATCTTTAATTTTGCATGCCAACTCGATGCCAGAGGGACCACCTCCAACTATGAATAACTTTTTATGCAACGCAGTATCTTGTGATTTTTTTAAAAAAGAATTTAATTTATTTAAATCGTGAACATCATTAAAAAAATAACAATTTTCATCTACACCTTTTATAAAAAAACTATTTGGAATAGATCCTGTACAGATAACGAGATACTGATAACTTAATTTTAATTCGTCACTAAATTCAAGAATATTTTCTTTGAAGGAAATCTTGGTTAAACAATTTCTTAAAAAAGTTATACCCGCATCAGAAAAAATATTTGCAAATTTTGGGGTAGCTTCCCAACTTCTTATTTCTTTACTTAAAACTTCGTACATTAAAGGTTTAAATATAAAGTTAGTTTCAGAATCAACCACAAGAATCGGTAAAGAAGGATTAAGATTCTTTAAATTCAAAGCAAATGTCATACCTGCAAAACCTGCTCCAACTATTACTATTGGTTTTTGTATTGATTTCATTAGAGAAATATTGTTATGCGTAAATGTATTATTAAACTATACGAATAATTTTTAAATTGAGCGAAATAAAATTAAACTCATAACCAAACTGAAGAATGATTGAAAAAATCCACAAAGATATTCAAACTAACTTGAGGAAATATAATCAAGAGCTAGTAGATATGAAGCCTCAAGGAATGCTTACATGGGGTTATGAAAAGTTTGATAATCAATTTGCTATTACAACAAGTTTTGGTATACAGTCATCAGTCCTTTTAGATATGGTCAGTAAATTATCTCTACAAAAAAAAATCAAAATATTTTGGATAGATACAGGTTACCTTCCTCCAGAAACATACCATTACGCTGAAAAGCTTATTGATAATTTATCCTTAGAAGTTGAAGTTCTGCAAAGTGAATTATCTCCAGCAAGAATGGAGGCCAAATACGGAAAACTTTGGGAAACAAAAAAAGAGAGTGATTTAGATAAGTATCATGAATTGAGAAAGATAAAACCTTTAGAAAATGGTCTAGAAAAATATGATATTTTCTGCTGGGCAAGCGGTGTTAGATCAAGTCAAACAGAAAATAGAAACAAAATGAAATTCATAGACGTAATTCGTCAAAGACTCTCTTTAAGACCTTTATTAAATTGGACAAATAAAGATATTTTTTATTATATGGAAGAGAATAATTTACCTGCCCATCCACTTTTTATCAAAGGTTATTCTTCTGTAGGAGATTGGCATTCAAGCAGTCCCGATGGTATTGAAACAAAGGGCAGAGATACAAGATTTGGGGGGATTAAACAAGAATGTGGAATACACACTAATAATTAAATTGATCATAGAACAATGGTCTCAGATATAAATTTTTTATTAGTAGGCAATAGTAGGCTTCATTGGGCAAAATATTCTAAAAATCAATCTAAATTCTTCCATACCAAAAAAGAGCAAAAAGTTCCCGAAAATATAGATCTTGATCAATTAATTTGGGCTTCTGTAGGAAAACTACCAAATTTTTTGCTGAAAAAAGAAAATGAAATAAAAACTAAAGATATCCAATTATCAAATCTTCCTGATTATTTTGGAGTTGATAGAGCTCTTGCCTGTATTGCCGCTTTAAAAATTATTGAAAACCCTTTCAAAAAAGATTTGCTAATTGCAGATTTTGGAACAATATTATCAATAACAAAATTGAATTCAAATGGATCTATTATTGGAGGTCAACTTCTTCCAGGTTTTCTAACACAATTAAAATCAATGGAACAAAATACAAAAAATCTTAAAGTTCCCAAAAAATATGATATTCCGATCAAAGATTTTTTAATTAATACAGAAGAAGCAATCTTAAAAGGAGTAATCAACTCTCTTACTGGCGTGATTAATAGTTTATTTAATCCCGAAAAGGATATTTTAATAATCTGTGGAGGAGACTCTCAATTACTCACAAAATCTCTAAAGACTCAAAAAGAAAATATTATCAATGCTCCTAATTTAGTTATGGAGGGGATGATTATTCACCACCTGTCCATAAAAAATTAGCTTAACCCAAGGTCTGCAATTATATGATCAGCCATTATTGCTGCTTTTACCTTTAAGTAAATTTTTTCGATGTTACCTTCAGTATCAATTAAAAAAGTATTTCTCATCATTCCCATATATTCTTTTCCCATGAATTTCTTAAGTCCATAGCTATCGTAATCAGAAGAAACTTTAAAAGGTTCAGGATCAGTTAAAAGAATAAAAGGTAAATTAAATTTTTCTATAAACTTCTGATGAGAGGATGCATTATCTTTACTAATACCAAGCACAACAATATTATTTTTTTGGAGTAAATCCCAATTCTCTTTAAAATTACATGCTTCTTTAGTACATCCTGGAGTATTATCTTTTGGATAAAAATATAGTATTATTCTTTTACCTTTAAAATCACTAAGAGAAACTTCTTTCTCAAAAGAATCTTTTAATTTAAATTCTGGTGCTTTGTCGCCAACCTTAAGAGCCATTGAAATTATTAAATGAGTATGAATATAAAATACCAAAAATTTGGTTTTATGAGATTAAAGGTGTGCAAGATGTCGCAACTGTAGAAGAAATTAAAACTGCAAAAAACCTAACAAATTCAAGATCAAAGATTTTCTTAGAAACAAGAGCTTATTTGCGACAATCACTTTCAACACTTTTTGATTTAGACCCCCTAGAAATTCCAATTAATGCTCATCCTGGAGAACCTCCAAGTTTACCCTCTGGCATGGGAAATATCAGTTTAAGTCATTGTAAAGATGCCATTACTATAGTCTGGCATAAAGGCAAAATAGGGATTGATATTGAGAGAACAGATAGAGATTTTAACCATATAAAATTTGCAGAAAAATATTTTTTTCATACCAATAAATCAAACCATAATAATTATTTAACAAAAAATATGATATTAAATCAATGGTGTGCTGTTGAAGCGGCTATAAAATGGGATCATGGAAAATTAGCTAAAGACATTAACCATTGGCAATTTTTTGAAAAGCCAAAAGAGTTAATTCATAAGAAGAAAAACATACATTTAAATTATTCACAGATTAACTTCCATAATTGGACTATCGCTTTAGCCTACGAAGAAAAAACTTCTTTTAATCCTGAGATTATTTGTTGTTCGAAAAATTTTTAATTTTCTTTTCTTCTAAGCAGTTCTTCATATTGAGTTTTTTCCCATCCATTATTATTTGGTTCCCATATTTTTAAACCTCTTAAAGATTTAGGAAGATATTCTTGTGCGACCCAATTACCTGGATAATTATGAGGATTGACATAACTATTAGAATTATTTTTTAAATGAAGTGGAACATCAAAAGCATTGGTAGATTTGATTGTTTCAATTGCTTTAAAAATACTTTTCGTACTATTACTTTTTGGAGAAATAGCTAAATATAAAGAAGCCTGCGTTAAAAAATATAATCCTTCTGGAAAACCAACTCTATCAAAAGCATCACAACAGGATTGTACAACTACTATGGCATTAGGATCAGCTATTCCAATATCTTCACTGGCAGATATAAGTAGTCTTCTAAAAATAAAATTAGGATCTTCACCAGCCTCCAGCATATTCGCAAGCCAGAATAAAGTTGCATCTGGATCAGAACCTCTTATGGACTTGATAAAGGCACTTATTACATCGTAATGATTTTGACCATTTTTATCGTAAACAATATTTTTCTTTTGAATTGCATCCTCTGCTATTGAGAGATTAATCTTGATTTCTTTAGCATCATTTTCAGCAGTTGTTTCTATGGCCATCTCTAGCGCATTGATTAATGTCCTTGCATCTCCGCCAGAAAATTTAATTAAATGACTTATAGCATCTTGAGTTAAATAAACCTTTTTTGAATCTTTTTGTTTTGAATAGTGAGTAATGACTTTTTGTATTATTTTCTGCAAATCATTTTCTGCCAAAGGAAGTAATGTAAAAATACGAGACCTGCTAACAAGCGCTTTATTAACAGCAAAGAAAGGATTTTCAGTTGTAGCACCAATAAAAGTTATAGTTCCATTTTCTATTGAAGGTAATAAAGCATCTTGCTGAACTGATGTAAATCTATGAACCTCATCGATAAATAAAATTGTTTTTCTTTTTGAATTTATTAATCTATCTTTTGCATTAGCGATTTCATTTCTTAATTCTTTAACACTTGATAATACTGCATTTAACTTAATTAATTTTGAACGCGTATTAAAGGAAATAATTTCAATTAGAGTAGTTTTTCCAACACCAGGAGGGCCAGAAAAAATAAAATTACTAATCTTATCGTTTAATATTGCACTTCTTAAAAGCGAATTCTCATTCAGGATTGGTTGTTGACCAAAAAAATCTTCCAAATTCTTTGGTCTTAATTTATCTGCCAAAGGTGCATTATTTTCTATTTGAGAATAATTAGTAAATAAATTTTCTGAATGCATATAAATAAAATCAAAAAATCATTACTTTCAATTCTATGTAATTACTGTAGGAGTTTCCATTTGAGTAAGTTTTGAAATGTTCAATAAAGCATCTAAATCATCTATTAGAGGTTTCAAAGCGATCTGAGGATTTAACGAAAGATTCTGTTGAGGATCGAAAAATTTCTCAAAGTAAAGTCTTAATGTTGCACCCTTAGTTCCAGTTCCAGAAAGGCGCACAATTACTCGAGAATTATCATCAAGGACCAATCTTAAACCTTGATTTTCACTTATGGAATTATCAACGGGATCTAAATATGAAAAGTTATCTGCAACTTTAACTAAATGGCCAGCAAAACTATTTCCTTTTAAATTTTCGAGCATAGAAGTTAGATTACCAAAGATTTGATTAGCAATATTTGAGGGAATTGCCTCATAATCATGTCTTGAATAATAATTCCTACCAAATTGTTTCCAATGATTCTGCATCAAATCACTTACCGAACATTTTTTCTCAGCTAAAACTTGTAACCAATACAAAACTGCCCATAGTCCATCTTTCTCTCTCACATGATTACTACCTGTTCCGAAACTTTCTTCTCCACATAAAGTAATTAAATTAGAATCTAAAAGATTTCCAAAAAACTTCCAGCCAGTAGGTGTCTCGAAACAAGGTATATTTAATGCTCGAGCAACATTATCAACCGCTGAGCTGGTTGGCATGGATCGTGCCACACCTGTAATACCATCTTTATAACCAGGGACACATTTTGTGTTAGCAGTGATAACTGCAAGGCTATCACTAGGATTTACAAAACATCCACTTCCTAAAATCATATTCCTATCTCCATCTCCATCGCATGCAGCACCAAAACTATAAGATTTTTTATTTAATAACAAATCAGCCAAGTGGGATGCGTAAGTAAGATTAGGATCAGGATGTAAACCTCCAAAATCTTTTAACGGGTTACCATTCATGACACAATCAGGTGCAAGACCCATTTTTTCAACAAAAATATTTTTTGCATATGGGCCTGTAACCGCATTCATTGCATCAAAGATTAACGAGAAGTCTTTTTTTAAAAAATCACTAATTTGATCAAAATCAAAAATTTTCTCCATCAAATTAGAATAATCTGTTAATCCATCAATAATTTCTAAGGTAGTTTCGTCGTAAGGATAAGTTCCATATTCACTAAAATCAGGTAATTGAATTTTACAAATTTTATAACTAGTTAGTAATTGTGAAGCCTTGAAAATCTTATTAGTAATTATCTCAGGAGCTGGGCCACCATTAGAGATATTCAATTTCACTCCAAAGTCGCCATCAATCCCACCAGGATTATGGCTTGCAGAAAGAATAATTCCACCAATAGCGTTTTCTTTTCTAATTAAATGTGATGTCGCAGGAGTAGATAATAAACCGTATTTTGGAACAATAACCTTTTGAACTTTATGAGCAATGCATATTTGGACAATTTTTTCTATTGCTTCAATATTGCCATATCTGCCATCACCACCAACTACTAATGTTGAACCTTTTAAATCTTCTAATGATTGTAAGATTGCTTCAATAAAAACTTCTAGATAATGTTCTTCCTGAAACTTTAAAGTACTTTTTCTTAATCCAGAGGTACCTGGTTTTTGATCTAGAAAAGGAGAATTGATATTAATTACACTAACTTGATTCATATTTTTAAGAAACTTCCAAAAATCTAACTAAATTAATGAGGCATTTCGGAAGTTCTTAACATAGCGATAAACCATAATGAAGAAATTAATAATGCACTAAGAATTCCATAGTTAACACCAAATTTAGAAATTGTAATTGGAACTATTAGTGGAAACGTTAATGCCCCAAACAATGGAGTAAAAGCTACAATTTTTTTCAGCATTAATTTAATTTATTAAAACCATTCAGTCTCAGCATTATCTTTTTCATTAGTATCGTCAAGTGGTGTAGTTCTATCAAATTTCATTGATATACTTTTTTCTTGCTCACCAGATACATCAACAGCTTTAATATCATATTTTTGAGTCCCGTCTCTAAATGGAACTTGAATTCTAAAAGTACCATCTGCAGCAAGAGGTACATCTTCTCCACCTATTGTCAGTTTTGCAGAAGGCTCTGTAGCTCCATAAACAATTAATTCAGCATCAGCAACGAGCCAAAAAGATCTATTTTTAACAATTCCGCTTCCAGAATCATTTAAACCTGATGACCATTTACCAGCACCTGAGTCTGTAAGATTATCATTGAGGTTTGTTGAATTTACATTTTCCATAAATTCTTCAGAACCAACTTTTCTTCTGAGAGGAATGTTAGTTGCTGCTTGGTATAACCTTTCATGCATACCATTTTGTTCTGAAACAACAGGATTAGAAATATCTGGGATTGACTCAGGAGTAGAATCTAAATTAAAAGGTACAAATTTATCAAGAATTTGCTCAGAAGGATGAGACCCAGGAACATGGCTTATAGAAGAAAATGCCAATGACATCCAGTTAAAACCATATTTGTAACCTAATTCAACTTTATAATCTCTATCTGCAAGTGGGATTGGCAAGTACCACTCAGTACTGTAACTATCAACTGCTATCTCCCTTAGTGTTCCTTGATTCAAATTACTTCCTTCAGAACCAGATGCATCAAATAATCGTAAACATAATTTATTGGCTCCCAAAGATTGTGCTTTTTCTCTATCTGCAGTATTAAATCAACTAAAACAGCTTTTGTTTTGCGACTGTATAGCGGAACCGATAATTTACTTGCTTCTTGACGTAATTGTCTGAGGGTTAGTGAGAGTAATTGATCTTTATTCATGATCCCATCAGCCACTTTAAATTCTCCGTTTTTGTTTGGGATCAGTATGTTCTTTTTTTTTAGGAATTGTGTGTCTTTTTGGCCTGTCGTCAGGATCCTCTGACTACTAAAAAATTCTCAAAATTGATATTTCTCTTCAAAACAGTTGGTATCAATGAAATTAATTAATTTTCAGATCTTTTTAAAATGTAAATTAATTTTCTTTTTTTTTAAATTTTATTACCTGAATTTGTTAACGACTCAACAAAAATATATTTTTTCTTCGGGATCAGTTAATAAAGGGAATTCAGCGTTGTTCAACTAGAAGTACTAAATCATCTATCTCTAAATCCTCAATACTTTTACCTATTTTTTTTGAAAAAGTACTTAATTTTTTCGAAGTGGATTCTAACTGCTCATAAAAAAGATCACTAAATTTTTTATCATCAAATTTTTTGGATTGGTTATCACACCATTCTCTCAGGGGATTTTTATTTTGATATTCCAAACTATTATCTAAATTGATAATTTTTAAAATCTGAAGGCAATGAGCGAGAATTCTTAAATGATGTTTCTGCATTATAGGTAGATCAAGATTATCAATTTCTTGAATAGTTTCTATGTTTAATGGGTTAGACAAGGGATCAAGATGATTAGACATTAATTTTTAGTTTTAATAAAGGAAAAAAACTCAATATTGGGGGTATCTTTCGTTAAAGTATATAAAGCTAATTGTAATAAGTTATTTTTGATAACATGGTCAACGAAAATTTAGTTAAAGATGTAGTAAAAGAGCCTTACAAATATGGTTTCGTTACTGATATTGAAACTGAAAAAATAGAAAAGGGATTAAATGAAGATATCATAAAATTAATTTCACAGAAAAAAGAAGAGCCAAAATTTCTTCTTGATTTTAGATTAAAAGCCTTTAAAAAATGGCAAAAAATGAAAGAGCCTGATTGGGCAGCATTAGGATATAAAAAAATTGATTATCAAGATATTATTTATTACTCTGCTCCTAAGCAAAAAGAGAAAATTTCTAGCTTAGATGAAGTTGATCCCAAACTTCTTGAGACTTTTGACAAATTAGGAATACCCCTCACGGAGCAAAAAAAACTCACAAATGTAGCAGTAGATGCTGTCTTTGATAGTGTTTCTATAGCCACAACTTTTAGAGAAGAACTTGCTGAACATGGAGTTATATTTTGCTCAATTAGTGAAGCAGTAAAAAATCACGCGGATTTGATTGAAAAATATTTAGGTACAGTAGTTCCAGCTAGTGATAATTATTTTGCAGCACTAAATTCTGCAGTTTTTAGTGATGGTTCTTTTGTTTATATCCCAAAAGGTGTTACCTGCCCTATGGATCTATCTTCCTACTTCAGAATTAATAGTGGAGATTCAGGACAATTCGAAAGAACACTAATCATTGCTGAAGAATCAAGTTCTGTAAGTTATCTAGAAGGTTGTACAGCTCCAATGTTTGATACAAATACCCTACATGCAGCAGTTGTAGAGCTTATAGCATTAGACGACGCCTCAATAAAATATTCAACAGTGCAAAATTGGTATGCTGGTGATGAAGAAGGTATTGGCGGAATTTTTAATTTTGTCACCAAGAGAGGAAAATGTTTAGGTAAGAGAAGTAAAATTAGCTGGTCTCAAGTTGAAACAGGGTCTGCAATTACATGGAAATATCCTAGCTGTCTTCTTTTAGGGGAAGAATCTGTAGGAGAATTTTATTCAGTGGCTCTCACCAATAATCTTCAGCAAGCAGATACCGGCACAAAAATGATCCATATTGGTCCTAAGACCAAATCAACTATTGTTAGCAAAGGTATTAGTGCAGGTAACTCAAAAAATAGCTATAGAGGTCTTGTCAAAATGGGAACAAAAGCTACAGGATCAAGAAATTACAGTCAATGTGATTCAATGTTAATAGGGGATCAAGCTTCTGCAAATACATTCCCTTACATCAAATCTCAACAACCCAATTCTGAAATTGAGCATGAAGCAAGCACATGTAGAATCTCAGAAGACCAACTTTTTTATCTCCAAAGCAGAGGTATAGAATTTGAAGAGGCAGTATCTATGATGGTCAGCGGTTTTTGCAGAGATGTATTTAATCAATTACCTATGGAATTTGCTGCTGAAGCAGATAAGTTACTGGCACTTAAACTAGAGGGATCAGTAGGTTAATTAATCAATTTCTAAACTGAAATGCAAAGTAAAATGAAAGAATCAGATCCAATTTTAGAAGTTGAAAATCTCTCTGCATCTACTGATAATCTTCCAATTTTAAAAGGGGTTTCACTTACTGTCTATCCTGGAGAAATCCATGCCATTATGGGAAGAAATGGATGTGGCAAAAGTACTCTTTCGAAAATCATTGCAGGACATCCCTCGTATAATATTACAAATGGCGACATAAAATTTTTAGGTGAAAACATCAACTCTCTAGAACCTGAAGAGAGATCTCAATCAGGAATTTTTCTTGGTTTTCAATATCCAATTGAGATTCCAGGTGTAAGTAATCTTGAGTTTCTTAGAGTTTCAACTAATGCTAGAAGGAAATTCCTCAACAAAGAAGAATTGGATACTTTTGATTTTGAAGAATTAGTTAAAGAAAAGTTAGAAATTGTGAAAATGGATCACGCATTCCTATCAAGGAGTGTAAATCAAGGCTTTTCCGGAGGTGAAAAAAAAAGAAATGAGATTCTGCAAATGGCTTTACTTGAGCCCAAGATAGCAATATTAGATGAGACCGATTCTGGTCTAGATATCGATGCTCTAAGAATAGTGGCATCAGGAATTAAAAAAATATCTAATGCACAAACTGGAATTATACTTATTACCCACTATCAAAGATTATTAGATGAAATTAAACCAAATTATGTCCATGTTATGTCAGACGGACAAATCATAAAAACTGGTGAGAGTGATCTTGCTCTAGAGCTTGAGGAAAAAGGGTATGAATGGACTGATAACTTTATAAAAGAGACCTAAATAAATGGAAATTATTGAAAAAATAAAAACCAATAAATCGAAAAAATTCTCAAAGTACTATTAGATTAATAATTGGTGAGAATTGCCAAATTAAATTAATAGAGAAAAATTATTCAATACAGCAATTAAGTGAGGATGAATTACAAAAATATATCAAGGAACAGATATCTTTTTTTAAGCAAAACGAAAATTGGAGTGACCTACTAAATCTGTCTTTAAGTTGTAAAAATAATATTTTGGGATTAAAAATAAATGGATCAAAAATTCCTCCTATTGAAATTTTTAGTCATGCATCAAGTAATTCTTTAAACGCAAAAACCCTCGTAATATTTTTAGAAAAGAATTGTGATGTTGAATTATTACAAGTAAATCTTGGTAAAGAAAACTCTTCATTATCTCAATCAACTTTCTTTTGCTTGAAAGAAAATAGTTCCGTAAATCATGGTGTTGTTTCTTACGGTGAAAACAGATCCAATCTATTAAATTCTCTCAATGTAATTCAACAAAAAAATAGTGCATACAACTTAGGATCTTTACATTTCAAATTCAATTACGCGAGATTTGAAATTAGTATTAAACAATCTGCGGGAAACGCTAAAACAAATATCAAAGGTATGCAAATAACAAAAAAAGATGAGCAAATTTCAACCTATACAAAAATAGAATTTAATGGCCCAAATGGATTTCTAGATCAAATTAATAAATCACTTGCTGATGATAAATCACATGCAATATTTGAAGGTTCAATAATAGTTCCGAAAATTGCCCAGAGAACTGATGCTTCCCAATTAAGCAGAAATTTACTTTTATCAAATCTCGCACAAATAGATACCAAACCTCAATTAGAAATAATTGCTGATGATGTCAAATGCAAACATGGAGCTACAATTTCGCAACTAAATGAAGAAGAACTTTTTTATATGCGAACAAGAGGGATCACATTAACAGAAGCAAGTAAACTACAATTAAGTTCTTACTTTCAAGAAATAATTTCATTTATTCCCGTTTCAAAAGATAGATGGGATTTGCTTGATAAACTTTTAAATGAGAATTAATGGAAACGATTCAAAATTTTCCTGAAATAACGAAGAAAGACTTTCCTCTTTTAAATAAGAACTTAAAAAGTAATGAGCAAATTATTTATTTAGACCATGCTGCAACCACACAAAAACCAATACAAGTCTTAAAAAAAATTGATGAATATTACAAAAACTTTAATGCCAATGTACATAGAGGGGCACATCAATTAAGTGCTAAAGCAACAGAAGAATTTGAAAATGCACGATATTTAATTAGCAAATATATAAAAGCGAATTCAGCAAAAGAAATTATTTTCACAAGAAATGCTACTGAGGCAATCAATCTAGTAGCTAGATCATGGGGCGAATATTCATTAAAAGAAAACGATGAAATTCTCTTATCAATAATGGAGCATCATAGCAATATTGTTCCATGGCAAATGGTTGCAGCAAAAAATAAATGCAAATTAAAATTTATAGGTATAGATAAAGATGGGAAATTAGATATAGACGACTTTAAATCAAAACTAACATCTAGAACTAAACTTGTTAGCCTAGTACATGTTAGTAATACTCTAGGTTGCTGTAATCCAATCAAAGAAATAACTAAATTAGCTAAACAAAAAGGTTCTTTAGTTTTAATAGATGCATGCCAAAGTTTGGCTCATCAAAAACTGGATGTGATTGATCTTAATATAGATTTTTTAGCTGGATCAGGACATAAACTATGCGGTCCTACAGGTATTGGTTTCCCACCATTGCTGTCAACCTCTTCACAGATACATTGGAATTAAATCAACAGCTAGAATCAGCATGAATTTCACAACCAATAAGGAAGAAATTGATATGTTTATTGAAAAATTAAAAGATACTATTGATTTTCTAAAAATCAATTCTTAAATATTCAAAGCATTTTTTAAAAATTCCTGAGATTTTTGCATTACTACTTCTTTATTTTCAATATTTCTAAAACCATGCCCTTCATTATCAAAAAAAATAACTTCTGAATATTTATTATTCTGAATCAAAATTTCTTGAATTTTTAAAGTTTGTTTATAAGAAATAACTGTATCTTTTTTTCCATGAAACAATAAGATAGGTTTTTTTATTTTGTTAATATGATTTATCGGTGATCTATTTATATAATCATCATGGTTTTTTGCATAATTTCCTACCAAAGAATTTAAATAATCTTTTTCAAACCTATGAGTGTTGTAATGCATATCCTTCAAATCAATAACAGGATATTTACAAATTGCTGCTGTAAAAATAGACCCATATAATAAACAATTCAGGGCAGTTAACCCACCAGCACTATTCCCAAAAATTACTACTTTTTCACTATCAACTTGATTTGATTTAATCAATTCAAGAGCTAGTGCTTTGCAATCATAAGAATCAACAATACCCCATTTATAATTCAACCTCTCTCTATATGCTTTGCCAAATCCTGATGATCCTCCATAATTGACTTCAGCAACAAAAAA
>LUMM01000212.1_pt1 | contig 15185 bp, 17 predicted proteins | sample 729971 | NCBI WGS metagenome assembly LUMM01 (sample SAMN03860263, study PRJNA289734) | marine metagenome | biome: seawater column; feature: ocean; material: water; isolation source: Red Sea water column Station 22 - depth 50m | place: Saudi Arabia: Red Sea | collected 2011-10-15 | depth 50 m | reverse complement strand
TAACAGCGATTTCCCTATTTTTGATGACATTCAAAAGTTTGTTGTAGATAGAGGAAAAGCGGCTGGAGCCGGAGATCAAATCGGTACAGTGCTTTACAACAGAGGTATGTACAACGCTATGTTGATTACCGAAGCTGCTAGAACTGCTCAGGCTATTGCTGGCAAAAGTAATATTTCTCAGGCTGACATGATTAAAGGGTTCGAAGCTCTAGAAATGACAGAAGAGAAAATGGCAGCTCTTGGGCTTCCAGGCTTTGGTCCAAGCTTTAGCGTAAGCTGTGAAAACCATGGTGGTGATGGTATGGTTGCGGTTGCCCAATGGGATGCTGGTGCAGGAAAATGGTCAATTGTAAGCGATTTTCAGGCATCTGATATGAGTGTAATTCAACCACTCATAGATGCAGACAGCGGTGCTTTCGCTTCTGAAAACAACCTTTCACCAAATTGTAATTAAGTAAATATTGGTCCCCGCGATTTCGCGGGGACCAATACAACTAATCAAAAAGAAAAGATATTTTATGCTCGACCAAACTCAAGATCATGAAAACTTGTTAGAAGTAAACAATATCGAAGTGATCTATAATCACGTAATTCTCGTTTTAAAGGGTGTTTCGCTCAACGTACCCAAGGGTGGTATAACCGCATTACTTGGGGGGAATGGAGCTGGAAAAACAACAACTTTGAAAGCTATTTCGAATTTATTGAAGTCTGAACGGGGCGAAGTTACGAAAGGACATATAACATATAGGGGAGACCACATTGCGCACAGCGAGCCTGCGGATTTGGTAAAACGAGGTGTGGTTCAAGTGATGGAAGGTCGGCATTGCTTTGAACATTTAACTGTTGAGGAAAATCTTCTTACGGGGTCTTATACGCGTCGGGATGGTAAAGGCGCAATTGAAGCAGATTTAGAGATGGTTTATAATTATTTTCCGCGCCTTAAAGACAGACGGAAAAGTCAAGCGGGTTATACTTCTGGTGGTGAACAGCAAATGTGCGCTATTGGTCGTGCCTTAATGAGTAAATTTAAATGCAGAATAAGTTACAATATCACCAACTGAAAATGAAGGTGTTACATTCTTATTGGCCGAACAAAATACAAATGTAGCGCTGAGGTATGCACATTACGGTTACATACTAGAGTCCGGTAGAATAGTTATGGACGGTGTTGCTTCTGAACTACTAGAGAACCCAGATGTCAAAGAATTTTACCTGGGTATGTCAGAAGAAGGTCGTAAGTCCTTCAGGGACGTAAGAAGTTATCGTCGAAGGAAGCGTTGGCTTTCATAAATTCAGTTTAGTGAGAAGAGTACAATATGGTGTTTTTTGACGATTTGGAAACACGTAGTGATGATCAAAGGTCAGCTCAAAATACCGTACTACTCAAAGATATACTTAAATCAGCTTCTGATCTTGCTGGTTATAAAGAAACACTAAGCTTTGATAGCATATCAAATTTTACCTCTTTGGATGACCTGACTTCACTGCCTGTGTTGCGCAAATCGGAGTTGTCTAAAAAGCAGTCACAGAAAAATATTCTTGGAGGTTATTCTAGTAAACCGCCATCTGATTTCGCCCATATATTTCAGTCCCCTGGGCCAATCTATGAGCCTGGTGATGTGAGCCACAATTGGTGGCGTATTGGTCGCTTCTTGCATGCCCTTAATATTGGAAAGGGTGATATTGTCCATAATTGCTTTAGTTATCATCTAACTCCCGCTGGTATGATCTTTGAAAGTGGCGCTCGGGCAGTAGGAGCAGCAGTTGTGCCTGCAGGTGTTGGCCAAACTGAATTACAAGTCAAAGCTGCATCAGATATTGGATCAAACGTTTACACCGGAACACCCGATTATCTCAAAGTTATCTTAGATAAAGCTGATGAAATGGGGGTAAGCCTATCGTTTACCCGGGCTGCTGTGGGAGGAGGCGCCTTATTCCCATCTCTTCGGCAGGAATATTTAGATAGAGGTATTATTTGCAGACAAAATTATGCGACGGCTGACCTTGGAAATATTGCATATGAAACCGAAGCCTTAGATGGGATGGTCGTTGACGAGGGTGTTATTGTTGAAATTGTCACCCCAGGAACTGGGAACCCAGTGCCTTTGGGCGAAGTTGGAGAAGTACTAGTAACGTCACTTAACGCAGACTATCCTTTGATCCGTTTTGCAACTGGTGATTTAAGCGCATTTTTGCCCGGCAAGTCTTCTTGTGGTAGAACTAATATCCGGATTAAAGGATGGATGGGCAGAGCGGATCAAACAACAAAAATAAAAGGCTTGTTTGTGCGTCCAGAACAAGTCGCTGATCTTGTATCAAGCCATAAGGATATCCATAGGGCTCGAATTGTTGCTACGCGGGAAGGGGAAATGGATGTTATGACCGTTAAAATTGAAACGGAAAATAGTGATCCAGAAGCATTCAACTCATCTATTATATCGATTTTGAAACTTAAGGGTATTGTAGAACTTGTTAGCCCTGGATCGCTGCCTAGGGACGGGCTAATCATTGAAGACTTACGCAAGTACGATTAGTCTGTGTAAAGTTTATTGATTAGCTTAATTAAAACGGTCAGGGCTATATCCCCTTATATCTAAATTTGGTTTTCTGTTAGTAACTAACTGAGATAAAATGAAGCCTGTTTTGGGTCCCGAGGTCATACCAATATGTTGATGACCGAACCCAGTGAAAATTCCAGTGTTATCTACTTCTCCAATCATTGGAAGGCTATCAGGTAAAGTTGGCCTGAAGCCCATCCATTCTGAAATATTTTCAAACTTAAGTTCGGGAAAAGTTTTCTGACTTACCTTCTTTATGAAATCTATTGGTTTTTTTGAAGTTGGTGCGTTTAAGCCCCCTAATTCGACAGTGCCAGCACACCTTAGGCCTGTGGTCATTGGCGTAACTGCAAATTTTCCTTCAGTGACCATCATAGGGTTGCGAGGTTCAATCGATGGTTTTTCATAAATGATGTGGTAGCCCCTTTCTGTTTCTAACGGAACTTTTATGTTCAGGTTTTGGATAAGATTTTTTGACCAGATACCGGAAGTTATTATTGCCTTTTGACACAGTATTTCTTCATCATCCAATTGAACGGATCGAATTTTTCCATCAGATAAACTAAGATTTTTGACGGCCTTATTAACAAACTTTCCACCGTTTTTTTCGAATACTCCGAATAATTCTGACACATATCCCAACGGGTTGGTAATGTGTCCTTGTCCCTCTAGTACTGCCATACACTTGATTTCAGGTGAAAGAATGGGTTCTTCATCACGTACATCATTGTCTAAAATCAGATTTGGAATAAACCCTAGATTAGACTTGATTGCCCATCCATATGCATCAGCTTTAAATGCATCATGTGTTTTATATACGTAACTAAATTTGCTGTCACGCAACCACTTTTCAGCCTGAGTGCCTCTGACTAGATTTTTGTGCTGATCAACAGAATCTTGAACAAGGGGAGTAAGGTTTTCAATAATCTTACGGGAACGGCTTTCTGTAGCATTTGCCATAAATTTAACTAACCATGGCAGTAATTTTGGGAAGTAGCTCCATCTCATAAAAATTGGAGAGGATTTGCTAAGTAAATATTTTGGCGCTGATTTCCATAAATCTGGAACGTTAACGGGCACCATTGCCCACTGGGCTAATAGACCAGCATTACCAAAACTGGCTCCAGTGCCTGGTTGTGAGCTATCAATCAATATCACTTCTTCGCCATTTTTTTGAAGCCAAAGTGCAGTTGATACGCCGACGATGCCAGCCCCGACTATTACGATAGGTTTATTTTTATTTGTCATAGTTAGAACCATCAAAGAGTTAACTTGATCCTATAATCAATATATTTTTTATTTTTCCCATAGTTAGTTATAAATGGTGTCTTTCAAAATTCTTGACCTTTTGAGTGCTGGACAAATTCTGGCACTTGTGAAAAAGCAACATTATCAGGAGATGATTTATGGTAATAACGCGTTTTGCTCCTTCACCGACGGGTTTCTTGCATATCGGAAACGTTAGAGCGGCACTTATGAACTTTCTTCTTGCTAAGAAAAGCAAGGGTCAATTTATTCTTAGAATTGATGATACTGACCCGGAGAGGTCAAAACAGGAGTATGTAGACGCTATAAAGAAGGATTTAGAGTGGCTAGGTTTGGAGTGGGATCGCGTTGAGCATCAATCTGCGAGATTAGATTTATATGATTCTGCATCAGATAAGTTGCGATCTAAAGGGGTTCTTTACGAATGTTTTGAATCTCCCTCAGAGTTAGACCTAAAACGGAAAAAGCAACTCAATATGGGAAAACCTCCCGTCTATGATCGAGCTGCGTTGTCACTATCAAATGAGGAAAAGTTAAATCTCAAAAATGAACGCGGTAATGGTCATTGGAGGTTTAAGCTTGAGCAAAACCGCATAGAATGGACGGATGGAATTCTAAAAGATCTATCTATCGATGCAGCTTCAGTTTCGGATCCAGTTTTAATACGCGCTGACGGTCAATACCTATATACCTTGGCATCTGTTGTCGATGACATAGACATGGGTATTACCCACGTAGTTCGTGGATCAGATCATGTTACAAACACAGCAACCCAAATCCAAATGATTAAAGGCCTTGGTGGTGAGGTGCCTAATTTTGCTCACCATTCACTTTTGACTGGGCCTGGTGGAGAGGCATTATCTAAAAGATTGGGAACCCTAGCACTAAAAGATTTAAGAGACGCAGGTATTGAGCCACCTGCTTTATGCAGCCTAATGGCGCGTTTAGGTTCATCCCAGCCAGTTGAATTACGCTTATCATTAGATGAGATTGCAGAAGAGTTTGACCTTTCCACTTTTGGATCAGCACCAACTAAATTTGATGAAAAAGACCTCTATCCTCTAACCCATCGTTATCTTCAAACCTTGCAACTGAAAGATGTGCAATCAAAGCTTGACTCTATTGGTGTGCCAAAAACTTTAGCCCAGTCCTTTTGGGATCTGACAAAAGAGAACATCGATACGTTGAATGATTTATCTGATTGGTGGGAAGTTTTTTCAATAGGTGCCGAACCGGTTATTAAGGAAGAGGATAAAGAGTTTATTGAGAGAGCAATGTCGATATTGCCTGCTATGCCTTTCGATGAACACACGTGGTCAAATTGGACTGAGGAAGTCAAACAACATTCTGGCCGCAAAGGTAAATCTTTATTTATGCCTCTCCGTCTTGCGCTCACTGGCAAGGAACGGGGCCCAGATATGGCGCGCGTCTTACCGCTCTTACAGAATATTAAAGCAAAGCAGTAATACTACTTGTAATCAGTAAAAGATATTCTTGATTAATGTTTTTAATCTGTGGATTTTACATTTTCGGAAAATGCTTTTTGAAATTTTGCTTCTGTTTCTGAATTTACTTCTAACTGATATTTTGTTTTCCATTCATCCATTGGCATTCCATAAAAGATTTCTCGGGCTTCCTCTTTGCTCAAGTCTATACCGTTTTCTTTTGCTGCCTCTTGAAACCATCTTGATAAACAGTTTCGGCAAAACCCAGCTAAATTCATCAGATCTATATTCTGCACATCAGGGCGTTCTTCCATCAAATGCTTTTGCAAGGCTCTAAATGCAGCTGATTCAAGTTTTGTTCTTATTGCGTCATCCATTTAAATGTTCCTTTGCTTGGATTAGATTTTTCGTAATGACCTCTGCCCAGGCTTTTTGTCCAATTTCAGTTTTAATTAAATCATTTCTAATCTCGATCAATGTGTTTAGTCTTTGGTTTTTAATTGCATGCTTGTCGATCGTATCGCCTGGTAACTTGCCAATGTATGGTTTGTTATCGCCGATACAGAGTTGAGGTTCGCTCTCAAAACTTTTCAATAAAGCATTATGGAAACGACGGTCATCAGCAGCCAGCAAACCAATATGCCATGGCCGTGTTTTTTTTCCTTTCAATTTTGGTGTAAAGGAATGAATGGAAATAATTATTGGGTTTTTAAAGCAGTCTAAAAGATCAGTTATTGCATTATGATAGGGTCTGTAAAAAAGATCTAACCGACGCTCTATTTCTAAATTATTAATAGCCTGGTTTGCCGGAATTATCGTACCATCATATAATTGCATAACTAAGGTTGGATCTTTTTCTCCACGGTTGGGATCTATAACCAATCGTGAAAAATTCGAACAGACTACTGGAGCGTCAAGATTTTTCCCTAATTCTAAAGCTAAGCCTTTTGCCCCAATATCGAATGCGATATGCCTTTGCATTTCACTTTCATTGATACCTAATTTCCCGTCAGCCACACTTTTGGGCACATAGTTGGAAGCATGATCACAAATAATAACCCAAGGACCTTTGACGCTATTTTTGTAAATTTCAAACGGTGTATATTTCATAAAGATTCAGCTAGGCAGCACTGGTAATTACTTAAGTTGCCATGATACACCTTTTAGGGCATAAGTGCCAATAAATGTTATCGCTAACATTTAGAATTATACAAACCTAGGGTGAAGGTTGAAAAATGAGAAGACAGCGTAATATAAAAATAGTAGCAACTTTGGGCCCTTCCTCTAGCGATTATGAAACTATAAAAGCTCTTCATTTGGCTGGTGCTGATGTTTTTAGGTTAAACATGAGCCATGGAAGTCACGATGAAATAGCAAAGCGGCACCAAATAATACGTCAGATCGAAAACGAGCTTGATAGCCCAATAGCGATATTGGCCGATTTGCAAGGACCAAAGTTAAGAGTCGGAGAATTTGCAAATGGGGTTGAAGAACTAATTGTTGGTGAAAAGTTTCGCCTGGATTTATTGGATGAAAAAGGTAGTAAAAATCGTGTTCATTTACCGCATCCAGAGATTTTTCAGGCTCTTCATGAAGGTGCTCATTTACTTATAAATGACGGAAAAATAAAGCTAACAGTTGAAAAATGTGGCGCAGATTTTGCGGATTGTTCAATCGTAAATGGTGGTGAAATTTCTGACAGGAAAGGTGTAAATGTTCCTGATGTTATTTTGCCATTGGCAGCACTCTCAGAAAAGGACCGCGCCGATCTGGATTTTATTTGCGGGTTGGGTATCGATTGGCTTGCACTGTCGTTCGTCCAGCGAGCTGATGACATTATTGAAGCATCTAAATTGGTAGCAGGAAGAGCGGCAATAATTTCAAAAATTGAAAAACCTTCAGCAGTTAAAAGTTTTGAGGATATATTAAAAGTTTCTGACGGGATAATGGTGGCAAGGGGGGATTTGGGCGTAGAATTACCTGTTCAGAATGTTCCTCCTATCCAGAAAAGGCTTGTTCGAAAGTGCAGAGCTGCCGCAAAACCAGTTATTGTGGCTACTCAAATGTTGGAAAGTATGGTCGAAAGCCCGATGCCAACGCGAGCAGAAGTATCGGATGTTGCAACGGCAATTTATGAAGGCTCTGATGCTATTATGCTTTCTGCAGAGTCTGCAGCGGGTCAATTTCCAATTCAAGCAGTCGAGACAATGAATAATGTTGCGATCGAAGTCGAAAGTGACCCAACTTATACAGAAGTCATGGAGGCTTCGAGAAGAGCCAAAAGAAACTCAGTAGCAGACGGGATTGTATCTGCTGCACGAGAAATTGCTGAAACCACCGACATCAAAGCCATCTGTTGTTTTACACAAACAGGAACAACAGCACTGCTGACAGCAAGAGAGCGACCACGGGTGCCTATCATAGCTTTATCATCTGAAATAGGAACTGCTAGACGTCTTGCTTTAACTTGGGGAACGAATTGTGTTCTGTCGGGCAACAAAACGCGTTTTAAGGAAGCAGTTGTGAGTGCTGTGCGAGCTGCATTGGCAGAAGGACTTGCTGATGAAACGGAACAGGTTGTGATTACTGCAGGTGTGCCATTTAATATTACGGGGACAACTAATATTCTTAGAGTTGCTCCGTGTAACGAAAGAATGATCTATGCAATGGACCCTGAATAGTCAAAATTCAGGTTGCGAATATTAAAACAACGGTTTATATCCCGCTTTCAACGTGCGTCCGGCTTTATTGGCATGCCGAGTCGCATTGTAACCGAACCTGGAATAAAAGGAGACGGAAATGCCTAAAATGAAGACTAAGTCCAGCTGTAAAAAGCGGTTTAAAGTGACGGCGACTGGGCGTGTAAAAACAGCACAAGCTGGCAAACGTCACGGGATGATTAAACGTACTAACAAGTTCATTCGCAATGCGAGAGGAACGACCACTCTTTGTGCTGCTGACGAAAAGATCGTCAAAGGCATGATGCCATATGCGCGATAGTTGGGAGGTTTTAATCTATGTCTAGAGTAACAAGCGGTGTAACAACACACCGGCGCCACAAAAAAATAACTGACCAAGCTAAAGGCTATTACGGTCGTAGAAAGAACACTTTCAAAGTCGCTACACAAGCAGTTGATAAAGCAAATCAATACGCAACGCGTGATCGCCATAACAGGAAGCGAAATTTTCGCAGTTTGTGGATCCAACGAATAAACGCTGCCGTAAGAGCGCATGATGAATCTCTTACATACAGTCGTTTTATTAACGGTCTAAGCCTTGCTGGTATTGAAGTTGATAGAAAAGTGCTTGCTGATTTGGCTGTACATGAGCCTTCTGCTTTTGGCGCCATTGTCGATCAAGCTAAAGCAGCATTATCGTGAAAGCTAGTTATCAGGCCATCTTTTGATAATCTCTTAAAGTTGGCCTAAACTCAACAGTGCTGTTTTGGTTTGTTTGAATGGTGCCTTGCAGCTATCTTTCTATTCCATTAGCACACAAAAGAGTGCATTGGAGAGTGGGTATGGAAAAATTACGCAATAAGTATATCCAGGCGATCAAATCTGCTGATGATGAAGCCGCTTTGGAAACCGTCAGGTTGGCTGCCTTGGGTAAGAAAGGCGAGGTCAGCCTTAAAATGCGTGAATTGGGCCAAATGTCACCGGAAGAAAGGCAAAGTATTGGTCCTGCACTAAATGAATTAAAAAACGAAATTATGAGTGCCATATCTGCAAAAAAAGTGGCACTGGAAGACTTAATCCTGAATGAGCGCCTTCAATCAGAGTGGTTAGATGTAACCTTGCCTGCCCGCGAAAGGTCTCAAGGTTCTATCCACCCAATCTCTCAAGTAACTGAGGAAGTTATAGCGATATTTGCTAATATGGATTTTTCAGTAGCTGAAGGCCCGAGGATCGAAACCGATTGGTATAACTTTGATGCCTTGAATATACCAAGTCATCATCCTGCAAGAGCTGAAATGGACACATTTTATATGTATCGTGCAAAGGATGATGAAAGACCACCCCATGTTTTAAGAACTCATACATCTCCAGTTCAAATTAGAACTATGGAGAATGTTGGTGCTCCTGTGCGGGTGATATGTCCTGGTGGCGTCTATAGAGCTGATTACGATCAAACGCATACGCCAATGTTTCATCAGGTTGAGGGATTGGCAATTGATAAGTCATTATCTATGGCAAATTTAAAATGGGTTTTGGAAGAATTTGTGAAAGCGTATTTCGAAGTCGATGATGTTGAGCTTAGATTTAGGGCTTCTCATTTTCCTTTTACTGAGCCATCCGCCGAAGTTGATATACGGTGTTCTTGGGACAAGGGGCAGCTTAAAGTTGGAGAAGGCGATGATTGGTTGGAGATCCTTGGATCCGGTATGGTTCATCCAAAGGTTTTGCAGGCAGGTGGCATTGACCCCGATCTTTGGCAAGGTTTTGCTTTTGGTATGGGTATAGATAGAATTGCAATGCTTAAATACGGTGTTCCTGATTTGAGAGCCTTTTTTGATAGTGATTTGAGGTGGCTTCGCCATTATGGCTTTAATTCTCTTGAGCAGCCTAACCTGCACTCGGGTCTCTCCAGATAAGAAATCTGTATGGTGTTGATATAAGGAAAGATTATGAAGTTCACACTATCTTGGCTTAAAAAACATTTAGATACTTCTGCTAGTTTAGACGAAATACTTTCCGCTCTAACAGACTTGGGATTAGAGGTTGAGAGCGTTGAAAACCCAGTTGAGAAATTAGAAAAGTTTACGATTGGTAAGGTGCTTAGTGCAGAACAGCAGAATGATGTGTTCTGAAAGGGAGATGCAGCTGAGTGACGAGCACGATGGTATTATTGAATTATCTGCAGGAGAAGTCGGGCAAAAGTTTGTTGACTGGCTGTCTGAAAATAAACCAGCAAAAGTCGACCCCATCATAGAAATTGCTATCACGCCGAATAGACCTGACGCACTTGGTGTTCATGGAATAGCTAGAGACTTGGCTGCTCGTGGGTTAGGTAAGTTGATAGTAAATAAAGTGAGCTCTGTTCAGGGTAGTTTCCCATGTCCAATTTCAGTTAAAATTGAAAATGATACACTTAGTAGCGCACCGGTTTTTTTTGGACGCGTTATCAAAGGGGTGAAGAATGGGCAGTCTCCAGAATGGCTGCAAGACTATTTGAAAGCAATTGGGTTGCGTCCCATATCCACACTTGTTGATATTACAAATTATTTTACTTACGATCAAAACCGTCCTCTTCACGTTTTTGATGCAGATAAAATAGGTGGTAAAACTTTAAAAGTTCACAAGGCAACTGGCGGAGAGAAATTTATTGGATTGGACGAAAAAGAATATACGTTAACTCCAGGAATGGTTGCAATTTCAGACTCGATTGGTGTTGAAAGTCTTGGCGGCATAATGGGAGGCTTGAATTCTGGCTGCACGAGCGAAACTGAAAATGTTTTTTTGGAAGCAGCATTTTTTGATCCTGTGAGAACAGCTTACACTGGTCGCGAATTAAAGATTAACTCAGATGCAAGGTATCGTTTTGAGCGTGGAATAGATCCAGAATGGACGCCCATAGGAATTGAGGCTGCAACTCAGCTGATACTTGAGCTTTGTGGAGGAGAAGCCTCAGATTTAGTAATGGCAGGCAAGGTTCCTGACACTTCACGATATTACAAATTTGACCCAAATAAAGTTCAGTCACTTGTAGGAATGAAAATTTCAGAGGGCCGGCAAAGGGAGATTTTAACTGATTTAGGCTTTAAGCTGAAAGAAAACAAAGCGTTCGTACCAGCTTGGCGACCCGATGTGTTGGGAGAAGCAGATATAGTTGAAGAAATTGCCCGAGTTGCTTCATTGTCGAATTTAAAAGGTATCCCACTACCTAGAAATGACTTGGGTATTCCAAAGCCGGTTTTGAGTGTTGCTCAAAAACGTGAGCAGATGGCAAGACGAAACCTTGCGGCTCTTGGTTATAATGAATGTGTATCTTATAGCTTTATAGATGTTGCATCAGCGACCCTATTTGGCGGCGGTACAAACAGCAGCCAACTGCAAAATCCAATTTCAAATGACATGAGCCATATGAGGCCCGATTTGTTGCCTTGCCTTTTAAAAGCAGCTTCGAGAAACCAAGCAAGGGGTTTTAATGACATTGCATTATTTGAAGTTGGTCCAGTATTTGGTGGTGGAGAGCCTGATGATCAAGATTTTCAAATCTCCGGACTGTTAGTAGGCCAAACAAGTAAGAAAAGTGTGCACGAGAAAGCAAGAAATATTGATGTTTTCGACGCAAAGGCAGATCTGGAAAACACTCTTTCTGCTTTAGGTGCGCCCCAAAAAGTGCAAATTAAAAGAGGTGGGAGCAGTTGGTGGCATCCTGGTCGGCATGGTTGTATATGTTTGGGCCCAAAGAATGTTCTTGCAGTTTTTGGAGAAATTCACCCAAAAGTATTGAAAGAACTGGATGTGAAGGGTCCAGCTGTAGCCTTTACCATATGGCCTAATTCTATTCCCGTTCCGAGAAATCATAGTGCAACTCGTTCTGCCTTAGACTTGATTGATCTTCAAGCTGTGGAGCGTGATTTCGCATTTATTGTTGCGGATAGAGTGGAAGCTTCCGACCTTGTGGTTGCTGCAGCGGGAGCTGATAAGAAAATGATTCAAGACGTCAAAGTTTTTGATGAGTTTATTGGTGAAGAAATTGGTAGTGAAAAAAAATCTATTGCTATCACTGTTCGTCTTCAGCCTTTTGAAAAGACCCTTACTGATGCAGAAATTGAAGAATTAAGCAAAAAAGTAATCGAAAAGGTAACAAATGCGACTGGTGGCATATTGCGGACCTAGGAGAGAAAGATGAGAGTTTATTTATCGGGTGAGATTCATACCAATTGGCGGCAGGAAATAATAAGCGGATCTCAGGGGTTGAATGTTACTTTTGACGGTCCCATCACAGATCATGAATTAAGTGATGATTGTGGCGTTATGATTATGGGAAGTGAGCCAGATAAATTCTGGCACGACAATAAAGGTGCAAAACTAAATGCAATTCGTACCCGAAAAGGGCTCATGGATGCTGATATTGTTGTTGTTCGATTTGGTGAAAAATATAAGCAATGGAATGCGGCTTTTGATGCTGGCTTTGCGGCGGCAAATGGTAAATCTCTAATTGTTATGCATAGTAAAGAGCACCAGCACGCTCTAAAAGAAGTTGATGCAGCGGCTTTAGCTGTAGTGGAAAATCCTGATCAAGTAGTTCAAATTCTAAAATATGTTTTGGATGGAAGAGTTTAACAGAATTGGTGTTTATTACTGATTGAACAAATGTTTACAATAAAATTTGATCAATTCTGCTTTCAATAGAAAACTGATGTTATGAAATTAGATGAAATCGATAAACGTATTCTTAAAGCTTTGCAGGAGCAGGGAAGAATTTCAAATGCTGATTTAGCCGACAGTATAAATCTCTCTCAGTCTGCATGCTATCGACGTGTCCAAAGATTAGAGGATGATGGTATTGTTAAAGAATATGTAGCCCTTCTGGATGCGAAAAAAATGGGAGTTCCCACAACCGTTTTTGTAGAAATTACACCGCATCCCAAATGTTTTAGAGTGTCATCTCACTGCCGGAACTGCTGACTATGTTTTAAAAGTTGTTGCAGAAAGTACTGAAGACTTTGCACGAATTCATCGGCAATATTTGGCAAGACTACCGGGCGTGGCGCAGATGCAGTCGTCCTTTGCGTTGAGAACTGTGTTTAAAACAACTGCTTTACCCATTTAGTTTCGAAATTTATACTTATTCGTGACCCTTTCGGAGTTTTAGTGTAAGAGTTACAATTCAATAAGGGTTTTAGGCTCTGGAGAGTGTATTTTCGTATGACAAAAAAAACAAAAAGTTGGATCGAGGCGGAGTTAGAAGACACTTTGGATGAAATGTTCGAAGAAGAGTTTAACGCTCCTGCCTTGACTGAAGAAATGCGAAAGATTTATCGTGATAAGCATCCTAACATGTTGGATAAAACGACCTACTATCGTAATTTGTTGAGACTTCAAGTGGAACTAATAAAATTACAAGATTGGGTCAAAGAAACCGGTTCAAAACTAGTAATAATCTGTGAAGGTCGTGATGGGGCTGGTAAAGGAAGCGTTATTAAACGAATAACACAGAGAATGGATCCTCGAGTTGCTCGGGTAGTTGCTCTTCCTGCTCCCACTGAAAGGGAAAAATCGCAATGGTATTTCCAGAGATTTGTACCCCATCTTCCTGCTGGTGGTGAAATCGTTTTATTTGACCGTTCGTGGTATAATCGCGCCGGTGTAGAAAGAGTTATGGGGTTCGCTAAAGAACAACAAGTAGAGGAATTTTTTAATGATGTTCCTGAATTTGAACGTATGTTGGTTCGATCTGGTATAATAGTGTTAAAGTACTGGTTCTCAATTTCTGATGAAGAGCAGCAAATAAGGTTTCTCATGAGAATCCATGACCCCATGAAGCAGTGGAAACTATCTGAAATGGATTTGGAGAGTAGAATACGTTGGGAGGATTACACTAAGGCCAAAGAGGAAATGTTTTCAAGGACGAATATTCCTGAAGCGCCTTGGTATATTGTTGAGGGGAATGATAAAAAAAGAGAACGCTTGAATTGCATTGAGCATATTCTATCCATGGTCCCATATAAAGAGATTCAACATGAGCCAGTTAACTTGCCTGAACGGATTTTCAATCCAGACTATGAACGCAGGGTTTTACCTGACAAATTGTATGTTCCAAAGATTTACTAGAGTATATTACAATAAAAAAGGCCCACTAGAAAGTAGGCCGTTTTCAAAACATATGCGAAGATGTGTTTACATCATTCCTTCGCGTTGAGCCTTTTTACGAGCTAATTTACGAGCACGTCGAATTGCCTCGGCTTTTTCACGAGCTTTCTTTTCAGAGGGTTTTTCGAAATGCTGTTTAAGCTTCATTTCCCGAAAAACGCCCTCACGCTGAAGTTTCTTTTTCAACGCCCGTAGAGCTTGGTCTACGTTGTTATCTCGAACACTAACCTGCATGTGGCTGTCACCACCTTTCTATGTTAAAGTTGCATCTATGTGCAGGAAGTGGTCCTATAGCAATCATAATTAAACTTGTCTAGTGAAAGATTTATAAATGCGTGGACCGATTGATCCTGAGAAATTAAACCTGATGAAAGCTGCACTTCCTAATGTTGCATTTGATGGGTGGTCCCCTTCGACTTTTTCTGCTGCTTGTGAAGAAGCCAATATTCCAGAAACTAAAGCTAGGTTAATTTGCCCGCGTGGTGCTGTGGATCTAGCGAGCACTTTTCATAAGTGGGGTGATGATCAGTTCAAATCTTCTTTTAAGAAACAAAAAATCTCTGAATTAAAAGTAAGAGAAAAGATTAAAAAAGCAGTTGAGTTAAGAATCACAATATCTTCTGATAAAGAAGCCGTACGACGAGGGGTAGTTTTGTTCTCACTACCTACACACGCCGTTGAGGGTGGCCGTTTAGTTTGGGATACTTCGGATCTAATCTGGCAATTAATTGGTGATGAGTCTGAAGATTTCAACTGGTATTCTAAAAGAACAATTTTGAGCGCAGTATATGCAAGTACTGTATTATTTTGGCTCGGTGATGATAGTGAAGGAAGTGCAGAAACTTGGCATTTTCTAAATCGACGAATTGAAGACGTTATGACTTTTGAAAAAGTAAAAGCACAGCTTAAAGCGAGTAAATATACTAAGAATTTTAGCGGTTTTGCAACGAATATATTAAAAAATATCAAGAAGCCTAACAAGTCAATTAATACTAACTTACCTGGTCATTTGGATATCCACTAATGACAAGTATGAAGGTGATTGAAATTGTTGAGCCTGGTGGTCCATCCGTTTTACAGTCATCGGTTAGGAG
>LUMM01000828.1_pt1 | contig 15507 bp, 14 predicted proteins | sample 729971 | NCBI WGS metagenome assembly LUMM01 (sample SAMN03860263, study PRJNA289734) | marine metagenome | biome: seawater column; feature: ocean; material: water; isolation source: Red Sea water column Station 22 - depth 50m | place: Saudi Arabia: Red Sea | collected 2011-10-15 | depth 50 m | reverse complement strand
CCGTCAAGGCCAGTAAGAAGTTCTCCAGCTTGCTGAGCGTGTTGAAGAGACTCATTAGCTTGTTCTTGCAGAAAGTTCACAATAGGTATTCTGTGAGGTCCAACCACCATCAATGCAGAGTGAGTGTATCTAACTACACCTGCTAATTCATACTCCATAATTTCATTTAAAGTTGTACAAACTTGTTTCAGATCTAATTCGTTTTGCATTTTGATCTCCTTTTTCTCGTATTTTATCAGCTTAATATGTTTTTCCTCTTGATGAGAAATAAGATAACAATGAGAATTATTTGCATAAAAAGATTTGAATGAAGAATAAAATTTAGAGAAAATAGCTATATGAAAAAAGCAACATTTACCAAAATGACTCAAGGTACTCAAGAAGACTATGTGCCTATAGTAGAAGCAGCGATGGTTCATTCAGAGAACCTTCCAGAAAGAATAATCGAACACCTTAATATGTTAAAAGACGATTTTGGAGGTTTCGCAGTAGACAGATATGAGCATTGTTTGCAAACAGCCTCCAGAGCTTATCGAGATGGTAGAGACGAAGAATATGTTGTTTGTGCACTTTTGCATGACATTGGTGATATTTTAGCCCCTGCGAATCATGCAGATTTTGCAGCTACTTTATTGGAGCCTTATATTTCAGAAAAAAACTATTGGATTTTGAAGCATCATGGAATTTTCCAAGGTTACTACTTTTTTCATTTCCTTGGTCTTGACAGACATATGCGTGATAAATTTAAGGACAGTGAACATTGGAAAGATTGCGTAGAGTTTTGTGCCAAATACGATCAAAATTCATTTGATCCTGAGTATGAGAGTCTTCCTATTGAAACTTTTATGCCGATGCTTAAAAACGTCTTATCTCAGACTAAAAAATCAATTTATAAAGCTGAAGCCTAGTTAAGAGGGTTTTCCTTTCTCCTCAACTTCCTTGTCGTGAGTTTTTTTCGCCTCAATTAGATCTGGCATTACTTGATTTAACTGGTCCATTGACCAAAGCTCATCACTTTTAAAAGATTTTATTACCGCTGGTTGTTGCATGATTCCAACTGTTCCTGAAGATACATGAAATATCTGATTAGTGATTTCACTTGCTTCATCAGAACATATCCAGGCAATGATAGGAGCAATTTGTTGCGGTCCTTGACTCCAATCGTCAGGATCAACGTCTCTACCCGCTGCTTTCATTAAATCAATTGTTAGTCTTGTTGCTGCTCCTGGTGAAATTGTATTAACAGTACATTTATATTTAGCCATTTCCATAGACAACGATCTACTAAAGCCAGCAATACCTGCTTTGGCTGCTCCATAGTTTGTTTGTCCAAAGTTTCCAATAAGACCGGAAACTGAAGACATATTTATGATTCTGCAATTCAATCTATTGGTTTCTCTTATGTATCTAACAAATGGTTGAGTACAGTTGAAGTGTCCTTTTAAGTGCACGTCCATGATTGCATCCCAATCAGACTCTTCCATATTAAATAAAGTTTTATCTCTTAAAATTCCAGCATTATTGATAACAATGTCTACTGCACCAAAAGCATCCATCGCTGTGTTAAAGATATTCATACCACCTTCGTAAGAATCTACTGAATCGTAATTTGCAACTGCATCTCCACCTTGAGTTTTAATTTCAGCTACAACTTCATCAGCTATTTTTTCATGACCAGAGCCATCAGGATTAGCGCCTAAATCATTGACTACAACTTTGGCACCTTCCTTAGCAAATAATAGAGCTGTTTCCATACCTATGCCTCTACCGGCTCCAGTTATTATTGCTACTTTATTATTTAGAACTCCCATGTTTTCACCCCTAGTATTAGTGCATAATTGCTTTCATCTAGAGTATATTATTTTTAAAAATTTATAAATGTCAGAAAATAAGAACATCGATGTTTCGAACGTAACACTTTTTTTACATTCAGCTGGTTCTGGAGTTGTTGGAATTAAAAATGTAATTTTCGGGACTTGGGTATTACTTTATTACAATCAAGTTCTGGGCCTAGAACCTTATTTGGCATCTATTGCTCTTGGAGTTTCTCTTTTTTTTGATGCCATTTCAGATCCTCTGGTCGGTGTTTGGTCAGATAGATTTAAGTCGAAATTAGGTAGAAGACATCCTTTCATTTATGCAAGCATTTTCCCTTTAGCATTTTGTATCTGGTTACTATTTGTTCCACCTTCATCTTATGATCAATCTTATCTATTTTTAAAATTATTAACATTAACGGTCTGTATAAGACTAGCAATTACCTTCTTTGAAACACCTAGGGCTGCTTTAGGCCCAGAACTTACTAAAGATTACGATCGCCGAAATACTTTAAATGCGATGGGCTTATTTTTTGGATATGGTGGAGCAATTCTTGTGGGCTATGTAATGTTAGAGTTTTTCCTTCCTGAAACATCTGGATATATGGGATCAAGAGCATATCTCAATCCTGAAGGATATGAAAAATTAGCATACTTTGCTGGCTTTCTTACCTTAGTGCTTGGTTTTATTGCGGCTTCAAGCACTCATAAACATATAAACGATCTTCATGTTGTCTCTGACAATTTAAATGTTGATATAAAACAAGTCTTTAGAGAAGTAATAGAAACATTATCCAATAAGTCTTGGCTTATGATTTTTTTTGGAGGTTGTCTATATGCGTTATTTCTAGGCCTCAATACCGGCGTAGGCAATTACATAAGTATTTATTTTTGGGAATGGACTCCTGTAATATCACAGGGTAGAGAAAAAAAGAATATTGCACTTTTTGCTTTATCAGCAACAGTATTAATTTCATATATTCCTTTTGTATTGAGATTGATAGATCCTCTTTTTGAAGCTCAAACTTTCCCTAGCAATGGATCAAATGCACTATGGTGGATTATGATTTCTCATCAGTGTGTCACTGACGTTTTATCCGTAATGGGTTGGGTAATCTTAATTTCAATGGTTTTTGACGTAGTTGAAGATTCTCAGAAAAAAACCGGAAGAAGAGATGAAGGTTTATTTCTTGCTGGCCCAGGATTATTTCAAAAAGTATTTTCTGGCCTAGGCGTATTCATTCTTGGTTTTGTCCTCCAATTTTTAGGTTTTAGCAATACGGAAGCAACCATTCAAGAAATGAAAGAGCCAGTAAATAACTTAGTTCTTTTTATTTGTATCATTGGTCCAATTTTAAATATTGGCGGACTTACTTTCATTTATTTCTATACGATTACGAGAGGCGAATACGAGTCAGCTGTTAAAGATTTAGGTTACGAATAATGTTTTTTCCAATATCTGACGATAATCCAAGCTCTTCGACTCCTTACGTGACTTATTTATTAATCGGACTTTGTAGTTTTGTCTTTATTCTTCAATACTTAAGTCAAATGAATCCTTCAATTTTTTATAATTTCGGTTTCATTCCAGCTGATTTTTTTTCTAATTATTCGTCTTTCACTATCTATACCTCTATGTTTTTGCATGGAGGTTTTTTCCACATTGCTGGCAATATGCTTTATCTATGGATCTTTGGCGACAACGTAGAAGACTCTATGGGGACAGTAAAATTCATTATCTTTTATCTTCTTTGTGGAACAATTGCTGCACTGTGTCAGGGGCTTGTAGATCCTACATCTCAAATACCTATGGTTGGTGCAAGCGGTGCAATAGCCGGTGTTTTGGGTGCTTATCTAATGTTATTCCCAAAAGCTAATGTTAAGTGTTTAGTATTTATTATCATAATAATTCAAATGATAAGAGTACCTGCTTTTTTGGTTTTAGGTTTTTGGCTTGTCTTACAATTTTTCAGTATTCCAGGTTCCATAGATATGGATGGTGGAACAGCTTATTTTGCACACATTGGAGGTTTTTTGGCAGGAATGATCTTAATACCTTTCTTTAAAAACAAAGATGTAAAATTGTTTCATGAACAAAATACTTCATCGTGGCAAGTTTTCAATAGAGACGCTAAAGAATTTTCATTTCAAAAGAATGATAGCGTCGTAGTAGATTTTATAAAAAAATCAGAAGAAGAAATGAATCGGAGAAAACATTGAATTTAATTCTGAGAGTTATTTTTTGGGTTTTTGGAACTATATTTGCGATAGCAGCAATCATAGGTATTTATTTGTTAGCTTTTTATTTTGGTTTTTTTGGAGTTCTTGAAAAAGCTGAACCCAATGTTAATTCTACTTATCCAAAGGATTTATTAACAAAAAAGATTCAGTCTCAACTGGAACATAACCCATCGAACAAACAAATTCTGTTTGGTGATACTCATGTTCACTCAACGTATTCTTCTGATGCTTTTCTATGGAGTCTCCCTTTAAATAATGGTGAAGGTCCTCATCCTGTATCAGACGCATGTGATTACGCAAGATTCTGTTCCGCATTGGATTTTTGGGTAATTTCCGATCATGCGGAGGCTGCTACTCCTACAAAGTGGATGGAAGCAAAAAAAGCAGTAAGACAATGTAATGCAATCCATGAAAATAGTGAAACTCCTGATTTGATATCTTTTTTAGGTTTTGAATGGACTCAAATTGATCCTGATAAAGAGAATCACTATGGACATAAAAATGTCATGTTTTTGGAAACAGAGTGTAGACAGACTTCCAGTTGTGAGGTCAAACATGCTATCTATGGCCCTAGTTGATTTTAAAAATAGAAATAGATATGCAGATTTAATTACATTTAGTGAGCATATAGTTAAAACTGAAGATTGCGCTGATGATTTTTATAGCCCTGAAAATTCTTGTTACTTTTCAGCATTAACCCCTAAAGATCTTTTTACAGCATTAGAGAAAATAGAATCCGACTCCATTGTCATACCCCATGGAAATACTTGGGGTTTTTATACGCCTAGTGAATCTAGCTGGGATAAACAATTGTCTAATGAACACAATAATTCTGAAAAACAAATTTCATTTGAAATCATGTCAGGACATGGGAATTCTGAAGAATATCGACCATGGACTGCTAGTCTTTCAGAAAACAACGTTCAGTTTTGCCCAGAACCTTCTGAGAACTACTTGCCTTCTTGTTGGCAAGCTGGAGAAATTATCAAGGAAAGATGTCTTGAAAATCAAAATAGCGAAGCTATTTGCGATAAAAGGGCTGCTTTAGCAAGACAGTTATACATTGAAGGAGGATTATCTGGAAAGTTTGCTGTCAAAGGCATTACTCCAGAAGAATGGTTAGATTCTGGACAATGCAAAGATTGTTTTGTTCCTGCTTTCAATTATCGACCTAGAGGTTCAGCTCAATATGCTTTAGCTTTGAGAAATTCTGAAGATGGGATAGAACAAAGATTTAAATTTGGTTTTATTGCATCAAGTGATAATCACCGGTCAAGACCTGGAACGGGTTATAAACCAATTGACCGAATGGTTACAACCGAAGCAAATGGTCCAGCTTTAAAATTTGTTGAAGATAACTTAACTCTTCAAGAGGAAAAGTCAGATCAACCGAGAAAAGTTAATTTAGAAGAACTTGATATCCCAGATCCATTTTCATTATGGGAACCAATCAGACAGTCATCTTTTTTTACAACAGGAGGCTTGGCTGCAGTACATGTAGATAATAGATCAAGAGAGGGAATTTGGGATAGTTTTAAAAGAAGGGAAACCTATGCTACCAGTGGACCAAGAATTTTGCTTTGGTTCAATTTAATTGATACAACAGAAACTCTTCCAATGGGAACCGAAACTTCAAAAAAAGAAAACCCAGTTTTTGAAGTCAAAGCCTTGGGATCTTTTAAGCAAAAACCAGGATGTCCTGATTATAAGTTAGGAAATCTTTCTAGTGAAAAAATAAAAACTTTGTGTAAAAACGAATGTTATAACCCTTCTGAAGTAAGGAACGTAATTACCAGAATAGAAGTAATAAAAATTACTCCCCAGAATTCAAACAACGAGGATATTGATAAATTAATCATGGATCCTTGGAAAACAATAGATTGTCCTAAAGAAGGAAATGGTTGTCGAGTTCGTTTTTCTGATGAAGATTATTCATCAGATAAAAGGGATTCCGTCTATTATGTTCGAGCAATTGAGGAACCGTCTCTTAGAATAAATGCTGGTAACTTAAGATGTGATTTTGATGAATTGGGCAACTGTAAAAAAGTGAACATTTGCTATGGAAGTTACAAAACTTCTAGAGAAGACAATTGTACAATGATGTCTGAAGAAAGAGCATGGTCTTCTCCAATTTATGTAAACTATCGATAATTGTTAAATTAAAATTGATACTTCCAAGATTAATTTCTAAAGATGTGTGTAATACTTAATTCTTAATTTATTAGATTGATTAAATGAGAGAAAAATTGCCTTTTCTTACCAAATTCTTTTATGGGTTTGGATCTTTAGCATATGGAATAAAAGATAATGCCTTTAATTATTTTTTATTATTTGTTTACGTTCAAGTTTTTGGATTGGCGCCAAACCTTGCTGGATTAGCAATATTATTAATGCTTGTGATTGATGCTATATCGGATCCTTTAATTGGATATTTCTCTGATAAAACTCAATCAAAATGGGGAAGAAGACACCCTTGGATGTATGGTTCAGCCATTCCTGTTGCAGTTTCCTTTTTTTTGATTTGGGACCCTCCAGAAAATATGAGTCAAATGGAGCTGTTTTGGTTCCTGTTAATTGTGGGTGCTTTCATAAGAACAGCAATTACAGTTTATGAAATTCCAAGTAATGCTTTAGGACCTGAACTTTCTAAGGATTATGTAGAAAGAAGTTCTCTTTTATCCTATCGATATTGGTTTGGCTGGTGGGGTGGATTAGCGGTTTGGAACTCGTTATGGATATTTGTTGTTTACAGCACTCTTACAGGTACTCAAGACGCAAGATTCGTTGCTGATACTTGGATAACTTACGGCCTTGTTTGTAGTCCAATAATGTTCATTGCAATTGTAGTAACGGCTACAGGTACTCACAGACACATAAAAGATCTCCATGCTCCTGAAATCGAAAGAAAAACTTTAGGGATAATTCTTAGAGAATTATATGAAACTATGACCGTCAGTAGAAACTATATAATTCTATTTATTGCCATGATTATGATGGGAGTAGCAAGTGGAATTGCCACTAATTTAACTCTTTATTACTATAGTTTTTTTTGGGAATTTACTCCTCTCAATATACTTACAATTGGATTGAGCTTATTTTTAGCCCCTCTTGTAGGTATTGTGGTTTCTCCATTTTTAGCCAATAGGTTTGGTAAGAAAAATGGAGCATTAGTCTTATTTGCAATTTCCTTAACAGTAGAAAATGGAATAATTGTTCTAAGACTTCTAGGCTTGTTACCAGAAAATGGATCTCCTATTGTTCTTGCTGGAGTTTTAGTTTTTCATTTTATTGGAGTTGCCACTTCTGTAATTTCTTTCACAACTCTAAACTCAATGGTTTGGGATACAGTGGAAGAAGTTGAAATCAAAACCGGAAGAAGAATGGAAGGAACACTTCTAGCAGCAAGATCATTCGCACAAAAATGTATGAGCGGAGCTGGAGCTTTTGCGGCAGGAATGATTTTGACTTTTGCTGCATGGCCAGAAAATGCTGTTCCGGGGAAGGTCGATCCTGAAGTTTTATTTACTTTTGGAGTTACAGCAGTAACCGCTTCAGTCATTTTATGGGCAATATCATTATTCACTATCTCATTTGTAACTACTACCAAAGAAAGTCATCAAGAGAAACTAAATGAATTAAACTACGCAGATAATTCTTAGCAATAATGATCAAAGATAAAATAGAAGAAAAGTTAAAAACCGAAATATCCTCACGTTTTGTAGAAGTTATTAACGAAAGTCCCAACCATAATGTTCCAGATGGAGCTGAATCACATTTCAAGGTAACGGTTGTATCTGATGAATTTGAGAATTTGAGACCAGTTCAAAGACACCAATTAATTTATAAAGTACTTAGCGATGAAATGAAACTTATTCACGCAATAGCAATCCATCCTTTCACCAAAACTGAATGGGAGAGCAACAACCAATCTAGCTCGGATTCCCCTGACTGTTTGGGTGGATCCAGTTAACTTTAGAATATCTCGTGTTCAAGATAGGAACTTTTTATAAATGTTTTGAATTTCCTAAATACCAGGAATTAGAAGATGGTTTAAGAGATCATTGCATTAAAAGACATATAAAAGGGACTATTATTCTTACTCCAGAGGGAATAAATGCCACTATTTCTTCTAATAAAGATAAAGCTTTAGAAGATCTAAATTTATATTTAAACAATTTAGTTGGTGAGGTAGTGTTTCGATTTTCCTATTCCAATAAATCGCCTTTTAAAAGATTAAAAATTAAAACTAGAAAAGAGCTTGTGCCATCGGGTACTAATGGTAAATCCTATAATTATAAGGGAAAGTACCTTACTCCATCGGAATGGCACAACTTTATTCAAGATTCCAAGAACATTGTCATTGACGTAAGAAATGACTATGAAAATAAGGTAGGAACTTTCAGAAATTCTATTTCTCCGGACACAAAAAATTTTAGAGAATTTAAATATTTTTTAAAAAAAAATAAAAAGAAATTAAAGGATAAAAATATTGGAATTTTTTGTACTGGCGGGATTCGTTGTGAAAAGTCATTACATTCATTTGAAGAAGAAGGCTTGACTAATATTTATCAACATGTTATGCTTGCAGAAGACCTCTCTCTGAGGAAGATTTAAAAAGAAGGGAATATAAAAAAGGTATTTCTTGCCATAATTGTTTTTTTGAAAAATCCGAGTCAGATAGAACTAGATATGCAGAACGTCAAAAGCAATTTGATATGAAAAAATCATGAATATTTTTTTTAATTTTTTAGTAGATAAGTCAAAACTTTTTATCTTTTTCCTAATTGTATTGTCTTTAATAAGTCTTTTAGGACTTCCTAAGTTTCAATTAGATGCATCATCAGATACCTTGCTACTAGATAATGATCCTGATTTAAAAACGTATCGAGAAAATTCAAGAAAATATGGTTCTTCCGACTTTCTCGTCATTGCTTTTACACCCAATAAAGATATTTTCACGATTGAAACAGTCTCTCTTTTAAAAAATCTTGTCGAGGATCTTAAGAAAGTTAATGGCATCAAAAACGTTTTAAGTTTATTTGATGTACCTCTCCTTAAATATTCAGAACAATCTATAAGTGAGCTCGCTGATTTAAGAATAGATAAACAAAAAAAAATCAATCTATCTAATGAGGCAATTCTTATAAATAAAGTAAGAGGTATTACAAATAACTATAAAGATGAAGGAGAAATTTTTTTAGGTGGCGGAGCGATGATTGCCCACGATACTATAAAAATGATTCAACAAGACTTACTTACCTTTGGAATAGCTGTATTTTTTATGTTTGTCTTGATTCTCTCTCTTATTTTTAGGCAATTTAGATGGGTTGTCATTCCATTGATTTCTGCTGGTCTATCGGCACTTTTTACTACTGGACTCATAAGCTGGATGGGCTGGAAAGTGACTGTGGTTTCAGCTAATTTCATTGCTTTATTAATGATAATTGGAATTTCTCTCACAGTTCATTTGGTTGTCAGGTATAGAGAAATTACTTCTAGATTTAGCGAACTTTCCCATAATGAAGCTCTTAAAAAAACTCTTTCACAAATGTTTCTTCCTTGTCTTTATACAGCTCTTACAACAATGGTCGCTTTTGCATCATTAATAATCAGCGACATAAGACCAATAATTGATTTTGGATTATTAATGGTATTGAGTATTTTTATTGCTTTCACAGTATCTTTTATATTCTTTGGTTCTCTTGCTTCATTAATGAAAAAAAATGTTAAAGATACTAAAGTTGATTATTCTTCTGGGTTTACAACTTGGATAAATTCTTTGGTAGTTAGATTTAAAAATGTCATTTTATTAACATCCTTGCTAGGTTTCGTTTTTGCACTAGTCGGTATTAATAAGCTAAGTGTAGAAAATAAGTTTATTGACTATTTCAAACCTACAACTGAAATCTATCAAGGACTTTCATTGATTGATAAAAAGCTAGGCGGTACCGCACCTTTGGACATAATTATTTCTGCTCCAGAAAGCGATTTAGAAATTAATGAAGAGTTTGAAGAGGACTTTGATGACTTTGGAATAGAGACTGAAGAGTATGGTTACTGGTTCAATTCCCAAAATTTATCTTATCTAGAAGAAATCCATGATTATTTAGAAGGGAGACCTGAAATTGGAAAAGTTCTTTCTGTTTCCAGCGCAATAAAATTAGCTGAAATAGCTAAGGGAGAAACCTTAGATGATCTTGAACTCGCGTTACTTAGAAAAGTTCTACCTGAAGATATTAATAATCAACTTCTTAGTTCGTATATATCAGAAGACGATAATCAAGTCAGATTATCTGCAAGAGTTATTGAATCTATGGATGGACTAAATAGAAAAAATCTTATCGAGGAAGTTAAAAATGATTTGATTCAAAATTATGATCTCAGTGAAGAACAATTTTATTTATCAGGTATCTCAGTAATTTATAACAACCTTCTTCAAAGTTTGTTTCAATCATTAATTGGAAGTTTAACAATTGTATTCAGTGCAATTTTTATAATGTTTATTATTTTATTTAGGTCTTTCTATATGGCTCTAATAGCCATGATTCCTAACTTATTATCTGCTGCAAGTGTTCTTGGAATAATAGGCTGGTCTGGCATTCCACTTGATATTATGACTGTAACTGTTGCAGCAATCAGTATTGGGATCGGAGTAGATAATACCATTCATTACGTTCATAGATTTTTAAAAGAATACGAACTTCAAAAAAATTATGATTTAGCTATAAAAAATAGTCATGCGACAATTGGTAGAGCAATGTTTTACACTTCTCTCACTATAGTATTGGGCTTTATGATCTTAGTTAGCTCTAACTTTAATCCCAGTGTATTTTTTGGAATATTCACTTCATTTTCTATGATCGTAGCGATATTAGCAGCATTAATGTTATTACCTGTTTTAATCAGGCATTTAAAACCTTTTGGGAGAAATATAAATGGGTCCACTTAAAGATATAAAAGTTATTGAAATGGCTGGAATTGGTCCAGCACCATTTTGCGGAATGATTTTGGCTGATATGGGAGCAGAAGTAATTTCTGTTGAAAGAATTACGGCTGCTGGAAGAGGTTCTAGTGCGGATATTGCTTCCAGAGGAAAAAAATCAATAGCAGTAGACATTAGAAAACCAGAAGGGCAAGACATAATTAAAAAATTAGTTGAGTCTGCAGATGTTTTGATTGAAGGATTTAGACCTGGAGTCATGGAGAAGAACAATCTTGGACCAGACGAACTTCTAAATATTAATCCTAGGTTAATTTTCGGGAGGATGACTGGATGGGGCCAAAATGGACCACTAGCTAATGCCGCAGGACACGATATAAATTACATTGCTTTAAGCGGCGTTCTTGGGGCAATTGGTAAGAAAGATACTCCACCACCACCTCCATTAAATTCTCTTGGAGTATGTGCAGCTTTAAATACAGTAAACAAAGAAGGAAAAGGACAAGTTATTGACGCAGCTATGACTGAGGGATCGGCTTTATTAATGAGCATGATGTATGGAATGTTGAATTCAGGTATTTGGACCGATACAAGAGATTCTAACTTACTTGATGGTGCTGCACATTTTTACGGCTGCTATGAATGTAAAGATGGAAAGTTTGTTTCTATAGGTTCAATAGAGCCACAATTTTATTCATTATTGAGAGAAAAAATGAATATTGATGAAGATATTTTTGATAACCAAATGGATAAAAATTCATGGCCAGCGTTAAGAGAAAATTTAGAAACAAGATTTAAAGAAAAAACTCGTGATGAATGGTGTCAAATAATGGAAGGGACTGATATTTGTTTTGCTCCTGTTCTTTCAATGAATGAAGCTATAAATCATGAGCATAATATTGAAAGAAAATCTTTCTTTGAGTTGGATAATGTAACCCAACCTTCTCCAGCACCAAAGTTTTCCTATTCTAAAAGTGAAGTAAGTCATCCTCCAGTAAAAGTAGGAACTCATACTAAAGAAATCATGATTTCTCTCGGGTTAGAGGAAAAATTTACTGAATTAACTACTCAACAGATTATTTCCGAAGGTTAAAGATTGAAGAATTTTTGACTGTTTTCAAAAAATATTTGAGTGATTTCCTCTAAATCTTTATTTTGTAATTTAGCTATTTTCTTTGCAACTTCAACAATAAACTTTGGCTCGTTTCTTCTACCCTTAATTTTAAGATTTTTAGGAAGCAAATAAGGTGAATCCGTTTCTATCATAATTCTTTCTACAGGCATGTTAGCTATTAAATCAATCATATGTTTTCCCCTTACTGGATCACAAATCCAACCGGTAAATCCTATCCAAAAACCTTTATCGAGATATTCATAAAATTCTTCTTTTTCCCCTGTAAAACAATGAACTACAGCATTTACTTTGAGATCTATGTTACTAAAACAATTCATAAAATCTTTGTGCGCATCTCGTTGATGTAAGAAAAGAGGCAGATTTAGATCTTGAGCTACTTCAATTTGTGACTTAAAACATAATATTTGATTATCTTTCTTCGAGTAGTTTCTATTAAAATCTAATCCTGTCTCCCCAATAGCTTTTACAGAAGGGTGTTCACTTAATTCTTTTATCTCTCGAATATTAGACTCTTCAAATGTGTCTGCGTAATGAGGATGAATACCACAAGTAGTTATGAAGAAATTTTGGTCATTCTCTAATAATTTTAAAGAAACCCTTGTATCTTCTATTGAAGTACTTGTTATACAAATTTTTTTTACGTTATTTTGTTTAGCTTCTTCAATAACTGTTATTAAATCTTTATCAAAAGATTCATGAGTTAAGTTGGCTCCTATGTCAAAATAAGAATTAGTTTTCATTTAAATTTATGATTAAAACTACATATGAGTATTTCTAAAAACTTTGAAGATGCTATAAAAGTAACTGAAACCTCAAGTGGTAATTTTACAGCAAATATTTCAGATAACTGGAGTATAGGGCAAACTGCCAATGGTGGATATTCAATGTCTTTGCTTGCAAAGGCTTGTTCAGAGTACCTTGATCATAAAGATCCTTTGGTACTATCAGCAAACTATATAGATAGAGTTGAGTTCGGACCTGCAGACATCGAAGTATCAAAAATAGCATCTACTAAAAGTACTTCAACTGCACATGTTTCGCTGAGTCAAAAAGGAAATTTAAAGATTTTTACCACCGTAACTTTTACAGATTTTTCAAAGATGGAAGGCTTAAAAGAAAATTTAAGAAGTGAACCTAATTTCGAAGATTATGAAACATGTACGCAAGTTCCCTACAAAGAAGGTTTCAGTCCTAAACTGGATAAAAATCTAGAAAAAAAATATTGCTCAGATTCTATATGGTGGGAAAATCCTAAGGAAGAAAATCAAGCTACCTTAAAGTTGTATATGGGATGGAAAGATGGCGGACCAGTAAATCTTTTTGGGCTCATTTTATTTTTAGATGCAACAACTCCACCTATTTATAACAAATTGGGCACTGTAGGATGGGTTCCAACACTTACGTTAACATCTCACATTAGAAACATACCTGAACCTGGCCCTTTAAAAGTTATTGCTAAAACTGAATTTATAACCAATAACTATATTGAAGAAGATAGGGAAATCTGGGATTCTAAAGGTAATTTAGTAGGCCAATCAAAACAATTAGCAAAATTAAGAATTAAGAAATAATACTTAAAATATTGTTATTATAGATTTTTAAAAAATACTCAAATTAGGAAAATAAATGAAATTTACAGGTACAAAATCATACATAGCTACAGACGATCTAAGCCTTTCAGTGAATGCAGCAATAGCTCTTGAAAGACCATTATTGATAAAAGGAGAGCCAGGAACAGGAAAAACAATGCTTGCATTAGAAGTTGCTAAATCTTTAGACCTTCCATTGATTGAATGGCACATTAAATCTACAACCAAAGCCCAACAAGGATTATATGAATACGATGCCGTTACCAGATTGAGAGATTCTCAATTAGGTGACGAAAGGGTAAAAGACATTTCAAATTATATTCAAAAAGGAAAACTCTGGGAGGCATTTACTTCGGAAAAACAAGCGGTCCTTCTTATTGATGAAATAGATAAAGCTGATATTGAATTTCCAAATGATCTTTTACAAGAATTAGACAGAATGGAATTCTATGTTTACGAGACTAAAGAAACTGTAAAAGCTACAACAAGACCAATAGTGATCATTTCAAGTAACAATGAAAAAGAACTTCCTGATGCATTCTTAAGAAGATGTTTTTTTCATTACATATCTTTCCCAGACAGAGAAACAATGAAAGAAATCATTAAAGTGCATCACCCAAAAGTAAAAGAAAAACTTGTAAAAGAAGCATTGGATATCTTCTTCGATGTCAGGAAAGTCCCTGGTTTAAAAAAGAAACCTTCCACTTCTGAGTTGGTTGATTGGTTAAAACTTTTGATGGCAGATGATTTACCTGATGAAATCTTAAAGAATAGAGATCCTTCAAAAGCTATTCCACCTTTATATGGAGCTTTGGTTAAAAATGAACAAGATGTTCAATTGCTTGAAAGATTGGCTTTTATGACCAGGAGAGAAGGCAATAACCAAAATTAATTGAATGTTAATAAATCTTTTTAAAACTCTAAAAGAAGTCGGCGTACCGTGTACCCTGAGAGAACTTCTAGATTTAATATCTGGTCTGGAGAAACAGGTAATTTTTGCTGATATTAATGATTTTTACTATTTATCAAGATCCGTTCTTGTAAAAGATGAAAAACATTATGACAAGTTTGATAAAGCTTTTGATATCTATTTCAAAGGAATTGAAAAGTTAGAAGATGTATTTCAAGCACTAATTCCGGAAGATTGGCTTAGAAAAGCATTTGAAAAAGAATTAGATCCGGATGAGTTAAAAAAAATTCATTATTAGAAGAATTTAAAAAACGACTTGAAGAGCAAAAAGACAGACATGAAGGTGGCAATAAATGGGTTGGTACAAATGGTACTTCCCCTTTTGGTCATGGAGGTCAAAATCCTGAAGGCATTAGAGTGGGTGGCGAAGGCGGTCAAAAAAAGGCAGTTAAAGTTTGGGAACAAAGACAATATTCAAATCTTGATGATTCAGTAATTATTGGTACCAGAGATATTAAAATGGCATTAAGGCGATTAAGAAAATTTGCCAGACAAGGCAATGATCTTGAGCTAGATATGGATGATACTATTAAGTCAACAGCAAAAAATGCTGGTTATCTAGATATTAAAATGGTTCCTGAAAGACTTAATTCAGTGAAAGTTATAGTTATGTTTGATGTTGGTGGTTCAATGGATCCATACGTAAAACTATGTGAGGAATTATTTTCTGCCATTAAAACTGAATTTAAAAACTTAGAATATTTTTATTTTCATAATTCAATATATGAATCTGTTTGGAAAGATAATAGAAGAAGATCACAAGAACGATTTATGGTACAAGATATTATTAATAAATTTTCATCTGACTATAAGGT
>LUMM01000067.1_pt1 | contig 15718 bp, 20 predicted proteins | sample 729971 | NCBI WGS metagenome assembly LUMM01 (sample SAMN03860263, study PRJNA289734) | marine metagenome | biome: seawater column; feature: ocean; material: water; isolation source: Red Sea water column Station 22 - depth 50m | place: Saudi Arabia: Red Sea | collected 2011-10-15 | depth 50 m | reverse complement strand
ATCTACAATAACAATCTCGTCATCAGTTTTCTTGTGAATGTAATGTAAAAAATTACTGCCTATAAAACCAGCAGCACCTGTAACTAAAATCATTTTAATGTTTTTGGGATTGTCTAATGTACTCTATATAATCAGCATCACTGGGAAGGTCTGCTTTACCCTCATTGATTGCTTGTTGTAACCATGTAGTTATAACATATTTACATCCGTTTTTTGGCACTCTTCCTTTGTGAATCCAATGATGACCTGATGGGAAAAATGCAATCTTTCCTGTTTTAGGTATTATTTTGTGCCAATAGAAATCAGTTTCTCCTTCTTCAAAGTCATCATTAAGATATATTAAACAACTGAATGCTCTTTGTCTAGTTTTTCTATCGTCATCTAATCGATCAAAGTGCCAGTCAAACCAACCATCATCACTATCATACTTTACAATAGAATATCCTTCATCTACATATATGAAATTTGACATTAAGTTTTCTGGAACATCTTTCTCTTGGTTCTTTTCCCATTCACTATCAAACATTTTATTAATGTCCCAATGATATTGAGCAAAGAACTTATTAATTTTTTGCTCAATTAAAGCATCAACTGGAGCATCAAAAGGTACAGTCAGTTGTCTAGACTTTCTAGAATCTGATACTGACTCTAAATTATTATGATGATGAGCAGTGTATACTTCAGAACTGAAAGACTGTGCTACATTGTCTTCATAAAATTCAATGATTAAATCACATTCATCTTTTGTAAATGCGATATACTCCTTAACATAATCACTTAATTGGTTCATACTGTGATTTCTCTTTGTTCACCTAATTCTATAGGACTGATCTTTTCTATTCTACCATAATCATCTTCAAGACGCACTATATCTTCTTCTTCACACTTTCCTATTTGCACTTCGATGAATACTAACCCATCATCTCCTGCAGTTGCCCTGTGCATATGCTTTTTTGGGATGTGGAATCGATCACCAACAGCAGCAGGTTTTATTATTCCAACTGTCAATTGAGGAGCAGTTGCTACAGTACCTGATCCCTCAACAATAACCCAATCCTCAGAACGATTATTATGATATTGTAATGAGAACTGTTGATTAGGATTCAAAGTAATTTTCTTTACTTTATATTCAGGTTCATCAAGTAGAACTTCGTACTTTCCCCAAGGTTTTTCCATCATGTTTTTTTGAATCAGTCCAGTATTCTTTATATAGGGTTTGGTTTTTAGCTTCTATTTTCTTCTCCAATGCTTCTAATCTTTCTATTATTTCATCGTACTTTCTATCTGTATGTGTGTGATAATCGCCCGACATAATCCTCCTAGTTTTGCTTAATATCCCAATGCCATTTGATAGCCTTGATGTGGTCAAACGTATCTTCCATGTATGTCCTATCGCCAATGTCATACTTTCTTTCACATAGAAAGTTTCTCATTTGTTGTATACTATCAAACGTTCCGACGTGGTCGTAGTTTTCGTTATACAGGACGTATTGCATTGAAAGAGGGGATGGTGTAGTATTTATTGTATCAGGATTTCAACATATTGTCAACTACATTGTAGTTGATCCCCAGTGATGTTCTTAATTGATCGGTCATTCTGTTTGGAGCATATCCTTGATGCTGCCATAAAGCAGGTATCAATACAGATCTGTTAGGTTTATATGTAATGTAATGAAGTTTACCTTCATCATCTTCACATACGAACTCTCCTCCCCATTCAGCATTCCATTCAGAAGCAGTGAATAAAACCAAAGTAAAATCACCAGGATCAGTATGAAACATAGACGATTGGTTTGTTACTTGTCCGTTACAAAGTACTCTTTCAATAGTTAAATTAGATTTTACTACTCTTTGTACTTTTAACTTTAAGTAATCAGCAACTTCAATAAATTCAGGACTTGAATACCAACGTAAATTTTTAGAGAAACTTAAACAACATTCGTCATACGCTTTGTTATTTAAAATCCAACCTTCTTGCCAGTGCATGAATTCATACACTCTCCAAAACATATCTTCTGGTATAGAATCCTCAATTACATAAGGAAACATAAGATTATTGTTGCTTGTTACACTCTAGCATATGTTCTACGGTATTGGCAACATCGTTCATTGCATGTTTTAAAACTGGGTTTTGTCCTGACTTCTGTAACATACGTTCAGAATGTTGCTCTGTTAAAGTCCATCTCCATTGACTTAGTTTCTCTGAATACCATAGGTTAATCTGCATAGGTTTCGTCTACTCCCCAAATTTGGATGGTGTATCTTAAATCAGTGGAATATGGTGACACTGCTGTTACCATATGTTGTTCCTTATTATCATTCACAACCATTGTATTATGCTCAGGTAATAAAGCAGTCCATTCAGGACCTGTTTTTTCTTTATCTTTATATAGAAAAACCCCACCGTTCTCAGGTTCCCATGTATCATTTAGATATATTGTTGCACCAAATACTTTATCTTCATCATTATGAACAGCGATACCAGAAAGTTGTTGCCAAATGTAATATTGTAATACATAATCTTTACATTTTGGTACAAGTGGTTGTATTTCTTTTACAATTCTTTCTTTCATTTCCCCACCAATATGTGTGGATAAACAATTTGAAAAGAAACCTTTTATCAATCCATTACGCCAGGCAAAACTACCTTTCCATTCTTCTTCATCATGTTTCTCAGATACCTCTACACGAATATCTGATAGTAGGTTGTCACTAAGTACATTGCTAAAATGTTTCATTCAAAGTTTCCATAATCTTTTTTCATGTAACGTCCGAGGATGTTGCTATTGTAATACTTTGGTGTCCCATCGTCAAGTGATTCTGTCAGGACATCATTAAGAAACAGTTGTCTTGTCTCTTCGTAGTTTACTTTTCCAAGGGTTGTGTGGAGGGATATGATTTCTCTTCGGAAATTATCTCTACCGTATTCTTTAATGTCTTGTTTAAGTTCGTCAGAGCTTCCGTAATACCGCTTCCAGTCAGACTCTGACGTAACACGTCGCTTGCCTCCTTTAGGTTTTCGTTTCTGTACGAAATACTTTCTTCCGATGTATTGCTTACCGTTCTTTGTATTTGTAATCCTGTAGACAAAACCGAAGAACTCGCCAATATCATCAGAAGAGAAAGGTTTACCCTCATATAACCAGGGGTTTTCGTAAACTCCTCCTTCAACCATTTAATCATAAACCTTGATCTTTTTGACTCGTAAAAAATTCTTTCAGTGATGATTGGTGTTGACCTTCATTTTCTTTTGGATCAAGTTTGTCATAACCTTTCATTTTTTTCCATTCATTATGCAATGCACCCAATAACCATGCTTGAGAAAGACTCTTAGGTCCATTCTCAAGTAATTCTAGATACCTTTTGTTATTGGTGTATCCTTTGTATTCTTCTCTCCAGTTGGAGTCATCGTATTTCATAGTGAGAAACCTGAGAATGTGTCTTTTTTGACGTCTTGTTTGATACCACCAACTAGGTAGTTCTCAACTTCAGTCTCTTGAGGAGCAACTTGTAATCCTTTTGATGAGATCCAGTGCTGTGTCCATGGTAATGGATTGTTTCTAGCAGCAATATCGTATTGTGGTTTGATACCAATTGCCTTCAGACGACGATTAGCAGTCCACTCTACATATTGACATAGTAGTTTATCGTTTAGACCGATCATAGATCCGTCCTTGAACAGATAGTCTGCCCAACGCTTTTCTTCATTGACTGCTGCATCGAACATAGAGATTACCCATTCCTCTTCCTCCTTCGCAATTTTTGCCATCTCTGGGTCATCACCTTCTTTCCATTTGTTGAGGATGTTTTGAGTAATGACAAGATGGATATTTTCGTCTCGTGCGATGAGAGAGATAATTTTAGCGGATCCCTCCATAAGTTTGAGTTCACCAAACGCAAACGAGCAAGCAAACGATACATAGAACCTAATACCCTCCAGGATATTTACATTAGCAATTGCTCTATATAGTTTCCTTTTGAGTTCATATCTATCTTGTTTAAAGTGACCTGCACCTTCTTGAGCATGTCTCCATGCTGCAGAAGTTCCATACTCTTGGGCAGAATTAACAAAGTCATCATAAGAACGGGTAACACTTGCAGAACGTTCGAGTATTCTATCATCAGTTAAGATTTTGTCAAGTATATCACTAGGATTTGCATACACGTTTTTTATGATGTGGGTGTAGGATCTACTATGGATCATCTCCATGAAACCCCATACTTCCATACATGCTTCTAGTTCTGGTAAGGAACAGTATGGGATGAATGCCATGCCAGGACCACGACCCTGTACAGAATCAAGCATGATCTGGTACTTCAGGTTAGAAGTATAGATGTGCTTTTGTTCTGGACGAAGAGTTTGATAGTCACCACGATCTTTCTGTAAGGAAACCTCTTCAGGTCTCCAGAAATAACCTAACTGTTGTGTGGTTAGTCTATCAAATACTGGATACTTATAACTGTCATAACGTTGAATCCCCAATGGTTGTCCAAAGAACATTGGTTGTTTTTTAGTATCTACTTGTTCGGTATTAAATACCGTCATACCCTTTATCTGGGTTTCCATTTTCTCTGTCAATTTAAACTGAACAGGATTCACACTCTCCCTCCTCTACTTGTTCTAAGTCGTTTAATAGATTATCTAATTCGGTTGTCTGTGGAACATCAACAACCTCATCACTTTTCATATCGTGAGTATTTTGATAGTAACTGGTTTTCCAACCGTACTTGTATGTAGTTAGTAGATCATTTGCCATCACAGACACAGGTACTTCATTACCTTCATAGTTCTCTGGATTGTAACTCCAGTTACCACTAATTGCCTGATCAAAGAATTTTTGAATCACTGAAATAACCTTGATATATCCTTCGTTAGAAGGCATATCCCACAATAGTGTGTAGTTATTTTTCAAGTGCCCATAAGACGGAACAATCTGCTTAAGAGGTCCTTTCTTTGATTTCTTAATGGACAAGTAATCTCTAGGTGGTTCGATTCCATTTGTTGCATTTGACACAACGGAACTGCTCTCCGATGGCATCTGTGCGGACAATGTTGAGTGCCTAAGACCGTGGGTGGTGATAGATGCTCTAAGAGATTCCCAATCATATTTGTAGTCGGGTGCGACGAGTTCATCTACATCCTTTTTATATGTATCGATAGGAAGAACTCCAGTAGCATACTTAGTGAATCTAAAGTATTTGCATGCACCTTTTTCCTTTGCAATCTCATTAGAAGACTTAAGCAAGTAGTATTGGAATGCTTCAGTCAGGTCATGAGTAAGAGTCAGTGCTTCTTGGGAATCATACTTAGCACCATTCTTAGCAAGGTAATGAGCGAATCCAATATAACCTATACCCAAAGAACGACGATTTATAGTGCTGTTCTGTGCTGCGCTAATTGGATAGTCCTGATAATCAATCAACTCTTCTAGACCCCTCACAGCAAGGTCACAGAGGGACTCTAATTCATCCAAACGATTAATCTTACCAACGTTGATAGCAGAAAGAATACAGAGGGCAATTTCACCATCTTCAGTATCAATGTGATTTAATGGTTTGGTAGGTAGTGTGATCTCTTGACACAAGTTACTCATCGTAACCTTATCTGTAAAGGAAGAGTGAGAGTTACAATGGTCAATGTTCATGATATAGATTCTACCAGTCTCTGCTCTCTCCTTAAGAAGATCTAGAATAAGTTTCTGAGCAGAAACAGTCTTCTTCTTAATTCGATCATTATTTTCATAACGAACATATACGTCATCAAATCTAGGAGTACCAAATGCTTCATAAAGACCTGGTACATCATGAGGACTAAACAAAGTTATGTCACCATCATCAATAAATCTTTGGTAAAATAACTGACTTAATTGAATACTGTAGTCTAACTTACGAACTCTGTTATCTTCTGTTCCTTTGTTGTTCTTAAGAACTAATATATCTTCTATTTCTTGGTGCCAGATTGGGAAGTGGACAGTTGCTGATCCACCACGGATGCCATTTTGAGTGCAACATCTGACAGTTGCTTCAAACTTTTTGAGGAACGGGACAACACCTGTGTGTTGAACTTCTCCGCCCCTGATTTTACTGTTGATACCCCTGATCTTACCTGCGTTGATACCAATACCAGCCCTTTGAGCGACATAGCGACCGATGGCCATATCAGAACTAAAAATACTATCCAAGGTGTCGTCAACATCAACCAGAACGCAACTCGCAAATTGCCGAAGAGGAGTTCTAACACCTGCCATGACGGGCGTGGGGATGTTGATTTTGTGTTTGGAAATGGCATCGTAGTATCTTTTGATGTAATCTAATTTATTTTCCGTATAGTTTTGAAAAATAGTAATAGCAATCAACATGTACATGAACTGTGGAGTTTCATATACTGCCGTAGTGCTTCTATCCTGAACCAAATACTTATCAACTACCTGACGTAAACCAGCGTAAGTAAATAAGTTATCACGCTCATGATCGATGTAACTATCTAGTTCATCAATTTCCTCTAAACTAAAGTTTGCTAGGATTTCAGGATCATATACTCCCTTCTCTTGACAAGTAGTAATATGTTGTTGAAGATTAGGAAGTTCTTTATGACCACCATACAAACTTTTCCTCAATTGAAAGAGAAGAAGTCTTGCAGCAACATACTGATAGTTTGGATGGTCTAAATCTATTAAATCACTTGCTGAACGGATTAATATTTCTTGTATTTCTCCTGTAGTAATACCATCATAAAACTGTATACCTGATTGTATCTCTACTTGACTTGCAGACACACCTGCAATGCCCTCACACGCTTCTTCTACCATTACGTGCATCTTTTCTAAGTCAAGACTTTCAATGCGTCCATCACGTTTTTTAACCTTTGTTCCGTTGCTCATACTTTTTTCCAGTTGTTAAATTTAATTTTTGCTTTTAATCCTGAATATGTGTTTGATTCTAACACACTCATAATATTCTGTCCACCTAATACCATATCATTTATGTCCTTTTCATGAATATTGTTTGGCCATATTACAACTCTTTCACCTCTGTCGATAGTGGTTGATATTCTTTTAACAATTTCATTGTTGCGCGGCTCGTTATCATAGATCCATACAGGATCATTAACACCCCACTTGCGAACATCAGCGTCTGCACCACACATAGCAATTGAATTGGATACGAACGTTGAATCAAACGGTCCTTCAGTGACGTAAACAGAGAGTTTATTGTCAATTTTGTCCAATCCATAGATCTTCGGTGCACTATCATTAATCATCACGGTAAGATATTTAGGCACAGATTTTTTTTCAATTGCTCTACCCTGAAACCCTATCAAGTTACCGTCTTGATACAATGGTATTATGATTCTCGGTTCATCCCTACCGATAGTGTCATAGGTCTTTTTATATGAATTACAGAACTCTTTAAACTTATATGCAAAGTAAAATTTTGACGGATCTAATTTTCTTTTTTCAAGATATTCCTTTGCAGAATCAACCTCTGAACAAAGAGGTAAATTAATTTTAGCAACTGATTTGAAAACTGGTGTCTCAAATTCAAACTTTGGATTTGGTGTATGTCTTCCCTTGCCAGTATGACCTTCTTTAAATTTTTCCATCACAAATTGCTTGTGCAATCCTAGGTCAATCGTTTTCAAGAAATTAGAAAACGACATACTAGCACCACAATTATGGCACTTGTAATTGGCATTGTTTTTTATTGAATAAAGATATCCCCTGGCAACATTCTTCCTCTTCTGTGAGTCCCCACATATGGGACAACGGAAGTTGTATAGGTTAGGATTCTTTTGTTTGAACTTTTGAAGTCTAGAAGATATCAAATTGACATACTTACGGTCAACTAGATCCATTACAAGAATATTACTGGTTCTTTATTATACCCGAATTTGTCTGCGGTGTCAACGCACCTCTTAAAGTCCTTTGTATGATTGGAGAAACCATAAAGATAATTATGGTAAGTGAACCTGCAATTGTCCACATCTTCTTCTCTATGTTACGGAGTCTATCATCTACCTTTCTTATATCTCTCTCGCATCCTTTCTTTATTGCTTCTGTTTCTCTCTTAAGATCAAGAGATAAATTATCTACCTTCTCAAACAATACTGCATCGATACGGTCTTGCTTATCTAACTTCTCATTATGCACAGCAAGAAGTTGACCCATCTTGACAGAATTGTCCTGTAAGGATTCAACAACTTTTTCGAGTCTTTCTATTATAGCAGCATTGACATTACCTTCAGCCATATCTCTTCATCACTTTCTTCTTTTTCTTTTTATGAACGGGTGGGGAATCTGGGGGTAGACCTGCGACAGCACCAGTAGCAACACTTGTTGCTATTGCATTCTCTCTAAAATATTTTATGATTTTTTCTAATCGTCTGTCCATCAGATCATCTGTAACTCGTTTAAACAATACTCATCTGGTGCAATATCATGAATTATAGTATGTGGATACTCAGGTACCCTCTTCAAAAAGATCAAGAAACTTGTGACACTTGGCCACAGTTCTGGCTCCAGTTTATAAAACAACAAAGGAATAGTTGCTTCATCAAATACATTAAACAAGACAATTAAATGGTTTATGATTAAATGTGTCTTCAACACTCCCGTATTCATGTACCGTTTTAGGAGTCTTTTAACATACTTAAATTTTTTTAAGTCTTCGTCAAAATCCTCCTTCGTAACAGCCTGGGGATTGTCGTAATATTTAATGGCAAATAAAAGGTAGTTATCCTCGTTCAATTCATGAAATTTCATAAATCATCTATTATGCATCACCAAAGAATGTGTCGTCAGCAGCGTCACCAGCAGAACCATATGCAGCAGATCCAGTACTAATACCAGACATTGCAACTAAAACTTCACTCTTAACTCTTAAGTTACCATCACAGTCATTATAAGTTGTAAGTCCAACCCAACCACCATGTGCAACAGAGTATGCAGTAGTTCTAGCAACACCAACTTCTCCTTCGTCTACACCATAGATGTCAGCTGCGCCCCAATGAGAGTCGTGAAGAGTTGACTTAGGTTTTTGTGAAATTGTATAGTTTGTAGCAGCGATTGCAACACCACTTAGATGTTGTGTACTAGCGATGGAACACGTTGTTTGATTAGTAATAGCAGAAATAACTGCTTCTCCAAAAGTGTTTCCTACACCGATAGATATTACATCTCCTACAGAAGCAGCGCTAAAAGAAGTGCCAGAACCAGTGACAACCTTGGTTGCATAGTTAACGCTTACAGTACCAGGAGAGTAAATATCGTCTGATTTTCCCCAGAGTGCCATTGATTTACCCGATAAAATAGTTTTGTTCTAAGATTATTTATAAAAACCAAAAAGAGACTCCCTAGCAATGGGAGTCTCAATCTTTTACTTGTTAAGTAGTGCTTTCTCTAGTGCTTCCACTAGTTGATCATCTACTTTGTTACCTGATTTGGCAGCTGCCTTCTTAAGAAGTGCAATCACAAACTCTTTTAGTTTGTCTTCTAGATCCTCAGGGATCTTATCTACTGCCTTGTTTATTACATTGATAGCAATAGGTAGTAAAAATTTAGTCATAATAATACAGTAATTACTGTAATATATAGCCAGTTTTTTTACTTCTTCTTACTTACATCCATTATGGCACCTTTGCCATACTTGTCAGTAATCTTTTTCTTCACCCTATCAAATGCAGAAGGTCCTGTGTTTACCTTCTTTGTCTTCATCATTTCTTTGCTTGGAGGCATTGTAGTTGCATCCTTTTTCTTTGGATTACTTCTCCAAGTACCTTTCTCTAAAGCACGGTCACGCATACGATCGTAACCTTCCTCATTGAATTGCTTAAAAGTTTTAGTCATTGTCTGCCCTATCATGGAAACTACCTGTTTTATCAAATAGTTTTGAGGACTGTGACTGTCTTTTATGATACGAACTCTGAGCTTTTTTCCATTGCTTGTCTGCTTCTTTCTTGTCACCTCTCTTACGGGCATCTTTCATTTTGCGTTCAGATTTCCACTGTTGACTACGATGTTTTGAAAGTGCACCAAGTGCTTTACCATATGGTGACTGTGGCCTTTTTCTTGCCTTTTTACCACCAGATGCCTTAGTGCCTTTGTTTTGTATAGTCACTTCATCAGTTTTCATTGCCTGTACGTATTTCTTGACAGGTGTACCATCAGAAGTTTTCTTACCAGTATCCTTTACTTGTCCACCAGATCTAAAGTCTACTTTACCCCTTGTTCCTTTTTCTAGGATCTCCTTAATCATCCCTTTCATTTTCTTTTTCTTCTTTCCATAACCTTCTTCTACTGATGAAGGTGTAGTATCTGGTTTCTTATCTTCTATTGGATGCTCAATGACTTTACCATTAGCATCTTTTTCATGATGCTCCTTTTGCATCTTTTTCTTTTGCCAAGAATCAAGTGCGTCTACTGGACGACCACCCTTTGCCATAACAGACTTCTTATGTGCTTGGAATGCAGCAGCAGAACTTGCTTTCTTCTCACCTTCTGCTTTACTTGCAGCAGCACGTTTCGCAACATCTGCTTTTGCTTTATCTTGAATTGCTTGCAACTTAGGATTTAATGCTTCTTGAGTCATTCCTGCCTTCTTCTTCATTTTATTGGCAGCAATTTCACCTGCAGTAGCTGCTACAGTTTCACCTGCGGTTTTTGCTCCTGCTTTCAATCCTTCTACACCTGCTTTACCAACTGCTTTTGTTGCTGATCCTGCTGCTTTGGCAACTGGTTTTGCTACTTTTGCTGCACCTTTTGCTGCTACAGTTGCACCTTTTGCTGCTACTTTACCAGCACCCATTGCTACTTTACCACCAACCAATGCTGCTTTACCAAGCACTGCGGGAATAGCAGCGAGTGGTGCTACCTCATCAATCTTCTCACCTTCAGGTTCAAGTTCCATCTTGAGACCCATTGCTCTCAATTTATTTTTCTTGAGATTCACTCTAGTTGCAACTTCTCCTGATGACATGTCTGGTGTTATTTCCTTAGACATAGCACAATCTGTTTCTTTCTTCCCTTCTTTCTTCTTATCTTTAGGATTTAAGGATTTACCTTCTTTATCATAACCATAATTAGCATCTTCTGTAGCAAGAGGTTCTACATGCTCAGGATCCCAGTGATCCTTCATTGCCATCTTAGTGGCAGTAGCATACATAACTTCTTTTGCACGAGAACCATAGCGAGACTTCATATCAGCAAAGTTCTTTTTCATTCCTTTGACGATATCTTCTTTCTTATCAACCTGAGAATCAGTCATCTTCTCTTGGAAATCTGTAAGATCAACGACATCTACATCTTCCAATTTAATAACACTTTCACCTAATTCAGGATTAACCTTTACAGTATTCTTAATACCTTTCTTAGGAGTTATCTTTGGATTGTTGCTAGTGTTACCCATAATCTCGGTAATCTCTTCACTAGGAACATCAAGATCTTCCTTCATTCTACTCTTGATCGCTGCACCAATTGCACCACGACGCTTCATCAAATACTTATCAGTCTTATCTTTCTTACCGTCATTGTTCACATCACCATCTTCTTTACCTACAGGATCTAAACTTTTACCTGCTTTTGCTCTTGCAGTATACTGTCCCTTTCTCTTCTCTCCTTCATATGGAGTTCCGTGATCAGTTGGATTTACAGATTGGATATTTGGATTTGCACGAAGTTCAGACTTCTTGACTGCATCTGCATATCTAACATAAGACTTACCACTCTTATCAGTAACTCTTACTTTGTCTTTACCATCTTTACGTTCTTCACTAAGACCTCTATACTCAACAAATGCATTGTGGAATGGATTATTCATATAGGTGTATTCATCCTTTAATCCTTTCTTGACACCTTCATATCCACCTTTCACTGCACCTTTTACTGCACCTACAGCACCTCTTGCTGTTGCAGATACAACTTTTTTAACACCTTTCTTAATGGCACTAACAAGACCACCCTTCTTCTTACCACCAGGTTTAGAAGAGAATTTAGTGAAACCTTTAGATTCACCACTATCACTACCAGAATCGCTAGAAGATGATGAACTACCAGTTGAACCAGAAGATGCTGGTTTACCAGATGCACCATACTTACCTCTTTCATAACCTTTCTTGGCAGAACTCTTGACTGCACTACCTGCTCTTTGTGCAGTACCAACTGCTCTTGCACCTACACCTACAGCACCTGTTGCTGCTTTACCTACACCTTTAGCTGCTGATTTTAAACCAGACTTAATTTTTTTAGCAGCAGGACCTGCCTTCTTCATTGCAGCTCTAACTTTTTCTACTCTCTTAGCTGCATGGTTTATAGTTCCAGAAGGTTTTGATGTTGGTGATGATGCCTTCTTTTTATCTGGTGCTTGTACAGCAACATTAGGAAATGCTGAATGCTTTGATGGTGCTTCAGTTAATAACTCTGTGTCAAACTGTTCTAATACTGACTCAATTATAAACTCATCTTCATCACACTCTACTAATGCTTCGGTAAAAATCTCAACTAATTCATCTTCGGTAAATTCATCTACCCAATCTTCATAAAAGAAACTGAAATCAAGTGTCTCCTTTGCTTCGCCAAACAGTTTTCCTCTTACTGCTTTCTTTTCCATGGCACTCATATTAGTGTTTGACATGTACTGAGAAAATGCTGCTGGCAATTCTATATCTTCTCTTCTTGCTCTATATCTAATGTCATAGACTGCTTGTTTTATTTTCTTTTCAGAACCGCCACCTTCATCTTTTGAAGCTGCAGCAGCAGTCGATCCAGCAGGTGCTGCACCTCCTTTGGCTTTACGTGGGGGTAACTCTTCTTGGAGATAGGGTCTTCTTAACTCCCCAAATGCCTCCGAAAATGGATTAGACATAGCTAAATTCAATGATTACTTGATTTCTTCTTATTTTTATTTATCTTTGTAAAAGATCTTACTTTTTCAAGAGGCGTCATTCTCTGTACATATTCCCTATAGGAGTCGGTGCCAACCTCATGAACCTCGTTGATATCCTTGATCCAAGACTTGAACATCATGCCTTCTTTAGTAAGAGCAATGACATAATTTGTACCTTGACGAATGATCCTTCCCATCAAACCATGATTTAAATTTTCAATCAAATCACCAACACCAAAGACATTTCCAGAGACAAAGTTTTCTCTTAAATTAAGGAAGTCTAACTTAGGTGCAATCTGCCAAAGTGAATTTTCTTGGACACCCATGTTTCTACGAACTGTATTATACAATTCTTTAGTCATCTTTTTGTCTAATGGTTTGGGAACACCAGTTGCAAAAGTATCAAAGTCACCATCGATCGCTGCCTTGCGAAGTTTCGATGCAGACATACCCTCAACACCTTCTGCATCAGGGTCTCTTTTTCCTGCAGAAATAACATTAATATTTTCAAAATTATAAAGTTGACCGTTATACTTAGTTGCCAAACTTTCAAACTCTGATCTACGATCATCACCTACAACAATGTTTACTTCACTATGACCATCAGCGTATGCAGACTTGAGAACATCAAAGATTGTACGCATCTTTGTATCATGAACAATATTGTTTGCATGATCAGGGAACATTGCCTTCATGAAACCAACTTTAGTTTCAGAATCTAAAGGATTTTTCTTGGCATCTTGTGAATGAGATGGGTATACTTTATATTCACCATCTGCTGCTGTTGTTTTTATTGTCTTTAGTAGTGCTTCATGTCCAACAGTGGGTGGATTGAATCTTCCAAATCCAATAGTTAGAGGACCTTTTGTTGGTTGATCTTCTGCAGGTTCTTCCTCTGCAGGTGCCTGTTGCTGATCATGAGGAATTTTCTGTCCAGAAACTGAATCCTTAGGACCAGTTAATTCATCTTCACCAGGACCTTTTTTCTTACCAAAAAATTTCAGAGATCCTTTTACAGTTTTTGCTACAAGTTTTCCATTGTTATCATACCAATCTCCATGACCATTCCCCTGCAACCCCAGACGTGCTGCCTGTTGAGATGCAGTGCTTGTTGCTTCTTTAATGAAATCAACAAAATTCATTTCTTATCCCAGTTTTTTGCTACTGTAAAATTGTTTCTACTAAACTCAAAACGATCTACAAGTTTGATGGCATGACCATTCTTGATAGCAACAAACCCCTCAGGAGTAGTTACTTTATATCCATTGTTGATACGAACAAAAGTTCCTATAGATTTTGCACGTTCAAGTCTACGAATAATAAAGTTTTTTGCTTGTGTAATGTTCATGTGAGAAGCAATTGTCATATAAATGCTTCTTTGGTTTTTCTCAATAAACCTGAGACCAAGTGTTTTGATACGTATATATTTATCCTTACCAGATTTGCTCTTCTTAGAAGAAACTTCTTTGTCTAGAACAGATGCATAATACCTAGAGAAGTCACGAACAACAACAGATGCACTCTTTAGTGTCTTACCTTCTCTGACATATGAGTTGAAAAACTTTTTAAATATTGTTGGCATTGCATAGTCTGACTTTTGCATTGAATCTAAAAAGAGTGATGCTTGCTTTAGAGATCCACGAGAACGTGAAACTAGAGCAGCAAACTTCAACCTATCAATAGCACTAAACCTAGAAGCACCAACAGAGTCAGTAAAATTCGCAGAGGGAACAAAGATATCCTCATGATCCTGAATATTCTTTCTGAATCCAAACTTTGCATCCATCGAAGATAAGGAGTCACCACGATATTCCGTATGAAATACGATCCCCAATACCGCCTTGGATACCTTTTTAGCAAGGTAACTACCAAGAGGAATGGTATAAGTGATAGTATTAGGAGTGAAACTAATAACTCGGTCTCCACCGATAGATAATAATTTTTTGTCGTTTGTAAAAAGGAGATCACCTTGGACGACCCCTTCAATACCGAGTTTAGGAAGGTGCCTAAGGCATGCTTTAAGTTTAGAAGCAAGTTGCCCAGTATAATACTTGTCAATGTCACCGTCCGAATAGCATACTTTAGCATTAGTTTTATTGAATACTGACTTGGTGCCTACAAAGAACTTATCTGTCTCAGGATCTGTTCCACAAACAATTGCAGGCGCACCATCCCACTTGGTAGTGATGTTGATTTCGTTTGGTCGTTGGTGAAGAAACTTACCAATGTCCTCTAGAAAATCAATAACATCTTTACCACCTTTAGACCCTCTGTTGAGGATCTCATCTTCTATATGCTCTAAGTGGGTATTTTTCATATCCTTATTATAGCAGCATCTATTACCTTTGTACAGGGATAGTGGACACTTTATATAGTGTTACACGTATTCCTTTACTGTTCTTCCGCCAAGTGGATTTATAGTTATTCTAGCACCCTTAATTCCATGGTCACTTCTATCTCCTTTATATACTCCTAAAAGTATTGGTTCGTATTGACCTCTTATACCTGGTTTAAATGATGAAGTTACTTGATAGTAAGATCCAACTTTTTTTAATTTTACTGGTCCTTGTAATACAAGATCTACATTATTAACTCCAGTACTTCCTCTCCCAACATCTTGTCCATAGACTGCCATTTTTTTAAGTTTTGGACTACTTATTTTTCTACCTACAGTTGTTGCATTAGGCATTCCTGTAGGAAACATACCTTTTAAGGTATTAATAAAGTCCTGTGTTTCTTTATGTTTATAAATTTCTTTTGCGTTTTGTTGTGATGTACCTGACCATTGTTGAAATCCTTTTGGTCTTGAACCATCTTTATGAGATATAAAACCTACTGC
>LUMM01000594.1_pt1 | contig 15875 bp, 18 predicted proteins | sample 729971 | NCBI WGS metagenome assembly LUMM01 (sample SAMN03860263, study PRJNA289734) | marine metagenome | biome: seawater column; feature: ocean; material: water; isolation source: Red Sea water column Station 22 - depth 50m | place: Saudi Arabia: Red Sea | collected 2011-10-15 | depth 50 m | reverse complement strand
GCTATTTTCATTTTATTGAAATTAAAAAAAAAGATGCTCTAAAAGAGCACCTTGGCATTAAAAGAAGAAATAGATTAAAAAGATTACCCTTGAACTCTATCCTTAAAAAGTTTACCTGCAGAAAATGTTGGAACTCTTTTAGCAGGTATTGCTATTTTTTCGCCTGTCTTAGGGTTTAATCCCTGTCTTGCAGAACGATCTCTTGGCTCGAAAGAACCAAATCCTAGTAAGGAGACTTTTTTGCCTTCCACTACTGAGTCAACAATAGTTTCAATAGCTGCATCAACAACTAAAGAAACATCAGTTTTTGTGAGCTCTGTACGAGCAGCAACAAGGTTTACTAAATCAGCTTTGTTCATTGAATTGTTTATAAAGCAGAGATTTAAAGACAAGTGTTTTAAGCAAGCCTAAAAACCTCGAACTTGCATATCATATGGAGCAAATACAAATACGGCAACCGAAAATGCCGGCGGCGCAAAGCTTTATACAAATTTTAGGGACATTTTTAGCAACATTATTTATTTTTTATAGCCGCGCTTTTTCATTTATAAAAAATAGCCTCTTCATTTAGAGAACAGCAAAAAGCATTGGTAGCACTGGATTTAGCATTAAAAATCTAACTAGATTTAGCAAAGGGGAAAAATGTCAAAGGGGGGTGAATTTAAGAATTTGAGCTATTTATTATGTTTTATTAATTTTCAGATATATTTCCTTCTCATCACATGAAAAAACACAATTTGTATTTTGAAATCAAGAAAAATCTAGTTTTCTCATTATTAAACTTTCTCTATAAATCGTTTTATGCACTGAGCAGATGGATGAAGAAATTGTAATTAATTAGAAAATTAATACTCTCCAAGATCTAATAAAGTTGATTAGTGAAGCCTTAAATTTGAGTTTTTTTTTAAATTTTGCATCTATTATTCAAATATCAGTAATTTAAATAAATTATCTCAATATTTAACTAATCAATGATAAAGAAAAAGTGATTCATCTCAATAAAGGTAAACCATTTCCTTTAGGGAGTTCTCTAACTTCACAAGGGATTAATTTTTCCTTAGTAGCCACAAATGCAGAATATGTAGAAATCTTATTGTTTGAGAAAGAGGACTCTATTTCCCCAAAAAGCACATTCAAATTAGATCAGACTCATAATACAGGTCCATACTGGCATGCGGAAATAAAAAATCTAGATGAAGGTTGTATTTATGCTTTTAGAGTGAAACAAAAAAATAATGAAATTAATAATAACTATGAAAAAAAAGTATTACTTGATCCATGTTCAAGGGGTATTACCGGATGGAGAAGTTATAAAAGAGAAAATGCATTAAAAAATCAAGAAAATACTAATTCTTGTCTTAAAAGTGTTGTTTGCGATAGAAAATTATTTAATTTTAAGGATTATCCAAGACCGAAACATTCTTGGGAAGAAACAATTATTTATGAACTCCATATCAAAGCTTTCACTGAATCAACTGATAAAGATGAAAGTTGTTTTAAGAAATTTTTAAAAAAAATTCCTTATCTCAAAGAACTGGGTATTACAACAATTGAATTACTTCCAATTTTTTGTTTTGATCCTACTGATGCCCCAAATGGTCTAAAAAATTTTTGGGGATATAGTCCAATTAATTGGTTTACTCCGCATTTTGAATATCTTTCGAATGAATCCGCCGAAAAGAATAGAGAGGAATTTAGAAGATTTGTAGAGGAATGTCATAAAGCAGACATTGAAGTCATCTTAGATGTTGTATACAATCACACTTGCGAAGGTGATTCAAAAGGGCCAGCAATATCTTGGAAAGGTATAGATGAAAATCTTTATTACTTTATTGGAAAAGATAAAAATTATCAGGACGTCTCCGGATGTGGTAATACTATTGCAGCAAACAGAGGATTAGTTAGAAAACTAATAATTGAATCTTTAAAATGTTGGGCGAGTGAATTAGGAGTTGATGGTTTTAGATTTGATTTAGGAATTGCCCTATCAAGAGGAGAAAATCTTTCACCGCTTGATAATCCTCCAATTTTTGAAGATATAGAATGTGAACCAGAACTTATCGATATCAAGTTCATAAGTGAGCCATGGGATTGTGGCGGTTTATATAAATTAGGTGATTTCCCATCTAAGAATACTTTCACTTGGAATGGTCATTTTAGAGATGACTTGAGGAGATTTTGGAAGGGGGATAAAGATACAGCTTGGAATATGAGCGATAAAATAAAAGGTAGTCCATCGATTTATAAAGAAGATAAAATTCTCCCAAAATCAATAAATTTTATTACTTCACATGATGGATTCACTCTAAAAGATTTAGTAACTTTCAATAGAAAACATAATTTTGCCAATAGAGAACAAAATAGAGATGGAGATAACCATAACAATTCTTGGAATCATGGTACTGAGGGACCAACTACGAACTTATTAATCAATGATTTAAGAAAAAGACAACAAAAAAATCTTATTCTTAGTTTACTTATCTCTAAAGGTGTTCCAATGATACTTATGGGTGATGAGATAGGAAGATCACAAGGCGGTAACAATAATTCTTGGTGCCAAAATAATTTATTGGGCTGGATGAATTGGGAACATGGTCAACAAGATTTGGAATTATTAGAATATTTTAAATACGTCATAAAAATCCGAAAAAAACTAATAAACATTTTCAATCCATCATTCTTCCCTAATAATCAAACCAATGAAAATATTCCAACATATCATTGGCATGGAACAAAGTTAGATAGCCCCGATTGGAGTAGTTGGTCTCACACAGTTGCCTTTAGCATTAACAAAGACAATACTAGTCCGCTGGTTTGGATAGGTTTAAATGCATATTCAAAAAGTATCGATTTCCCCTTGCCGAAATGTAAATATAATTGGTTAAAAGTTATCGACACTAGCATGTCTGAGATTTTTGAACCCTTAACTATTAATGAAAAATCTGTTTCAATAAAGAGTAGAAGCTCTTTATTAATCATTTCAGAAGAAGTATTTGGGGCAAAAAATAATATATTCTAAAAGCGGGCGGCGGGAATCGAACCCGCATCTTCAGCTTGGAAGGCTGAGGTTTTACCACTAAACCACGCCCGCATTAAGTAATAGAATTACCATTGCAATAATACATTATCAAACAATAAACAAAGTAAAAAGATTGGAAAATTCACACTCGAAAAAAAATATTTCTAGATCAACAACAAGATTAATGTTCTCTTATGGGCTAGGAGATGCAGGCACAGGTTTAGTCGCGACACAATTTGGTTTTTTTCTTTTCAAATTCTTTATTTCTGCTGGTTTACCAGTAATAATTGCAGGATCATTATTAATGTTAATAAAGATATGGGATGCAGTAAATGATCCGTTAATTGGATGGTTAAGTGATCGTACTAAATCAAGATGGGGGCCTAGAATCCCTTGGATGGTAGCAGCATCTGTTCCTCTTGGTTTCTCTTTAGCTGCGATATGGTGGACACCCACTGGTTCAGTGCTAACCAAGACTATTTACTATGCCATAATTTCTATAATCGTAATGACTGCTTATACAAGTATTAATCTTCCTTTTGCAGCTCTATCTACTGAAATTTCTGAAAAAACAGCAATAAGAACAAGACTAAACGCATCTAGATTTACTGGCTCAATAATTGCAGGACTAACTGGTTTAATAATTGCTGGAGTTGTATTAGGTTCCGAAGGATCAGCAAATAATGAATATTTTTTAATGGGTAAAATAAGCGGATGTATTGCAGTTGCTGCAACATTAATTTCTTGTTGGGGATTAGCTCCATTCGCAAAAAAAGCAAGAAGGCCTTCAGGAAAAGTTGAAGCTATAACACTTCAATTCAAAAGGATCTTCAGAAATAAAAAATTTCTAAAAGTTATTACGCTCTATATTCTTCTCTGGTGCGCCTTACAATTAATGCAAACAGTAGCGTTAATCTATGTCGAGGATGTACTGAACGTACCAACATATATTGCGAAGTGGATCCCGATACCTTTCCAAATTAGCGCTTTAGTGGGTTTACAAATATGGACCAGAGTATCAAATAAATTGAACAGGATTTCAGCGTTAAACTATGGAGCGATTATGTGGATTATTTCATGTACAGCAGCTTTATTTTTACCTTCATTATCAAAAATTTCAGGAGTTGGAGATAGTTTATTCCTAAATGCCAGCAACATATTTCTGTTCATTCTTTTAATTTTCATAATCTGTCTTATTGGCATTGGAGCTTCAACCGCTTTTCTTATCCCTTGGTCACTACTTCCTGATGCAATAGACGAAGACCCAGAGAAACCAGCAGGATTATATACTGCTTGGATGGTACTTATTCAGAAGATTGGTATCGCGTTTAGTGTTCAATTATTAGGATTTTTATTGTATTTATCAGGTTATCAATCATGCTTTGTTGATAAAGATGGTCTAAATATTATTGAACAATGCTACTCAGCACAATTAACTATTAGATTATGTATTGGTTTTATACCCTCAATATTGGTAATAATTGGTCTTTTAATCATGAGAAAATGGGATCGAAAATTAATTACAAACTAATATAAAGATATGTATTACCTTAATTTTTTCAAAAGACTTCTAAGCAGCCTAGTCATTGGCGGGCAAGCAATTAATTTTATCTTTAAGGGTAAAATTTCCAAAAATGATCTCTTTGACCAACTTATGGAGTCAGGTCCTGGCAGTTTATTAATTGTATTAATTACAGGAATTGCCGCAGGTACAGTTTTTAATATTCAAGTTGCATCACAACTTACAAGTATGGGGGTTTCAAGTGAAATTGGAGGTTTATTAGCAGTAGGCATGGCGAGAGAAATGGCTCCTCTTCTAACTGCTACTTTAATGACTGGAAAGGTTGCAACTGCCTATGCTGCTCAACTGGGTACTATGAAAGTCACAGAACAAATTGAGGCAATAACCATGTTAAGGACCGAACCAGTCCAATATTTGGTAGTCCCAAGGTTACTATCGATGGTAATAATGTCTCCAATACAGTGTCTTTTGTTTTTATCTGTAGCTTTATGGAGTGGACAAATTTGGAGCACAATTTTTTATAAAGTTCCTCCAATAGTTTTTTGGACATCTGTAAGATCAGGNNNCAGACTTAACTTCAATGTTAATAAAATCTGTAGTGTTCGGATTACTTATTTCAATCATTGCTTGTGGATATGGACTCACAACTAAAGGTGGTCCAAAAGAAGTTGGAATAAGTACTACAGGTGCAGTTGTAATGACTCTCGTTACTGTATCTTTAATGGATGTATTACTAACACAAATTTTATTTGGATGATTCTATGTTTAACACTAAATCAAAAAAAGAGGAACCAGTAATAATATCTCCATCATTTCAGTTGCCAATCATTCTAATAGTTTTAAGTTTTATGCTTTTGTTTTTGAATATTGGTTCTTTGCCAACAATAGTTTTTGCTTCTTTTAGCTTTTTTTTATTACTTCAGTCATTCACCTTAAGAATAAAAATAACAAATGATGATTTTATCGTTTTACAATTAGGGAAAGAGATTAGAACTTTTCCATTCAAGAACTGGATATCATGGAAATTCTTTTTCCCTATAATCCCAGGTATTTTTTATTTTAGAGAAAAGTCCAGTCCTCATTTATTACCAATTTTATTTAATCCAAAGCAATTAAAAGATGAGCTCATAAAAAAAGTTGACTCCCTGGAAATTAAAAATTCTTAAAATTCAGACTTTGCCTAATCATCAAAATTATTTAAATGACCAATACAGAAATTTCCGACAATAATCCTGAAAAGGAATTAATAATAGATAAGTCAATTTCAGATGATAAAACCAAACAAATTAGTAAGAAAAATACAACTCAAAATAAAAAAATTACACCGAAAAACGATAAATCAACTAAATCTTTTGATGAAATTTCTAATGAAATTTTTAGAGATCTCGTTTCAAAAAAAGACTCTTTAGTTAAAGAAATAAAAGAGTTAGAAACAAAAAAAAATGAAATAGAAAAAGATATTGAGTCAAATTTTAAAGGACAGTCAGATAATATTGCTAAAAGAGTTAAAGGCTTTCAAGAGTACTTAACTGGAGCTTTGCAGAATCTTTCACAAAACGTAGAGAAACTTGAATTAGTTTCTCAACCAATAATCGTAAAGCCTTCTCCCCTTGATGAGAAAAAGCAAGACAATAGCACAAATAATGTAGTTAATGTTCCTGCTCTTTCCGAGACATTTAAGCCAGATGAAGAGATTATAAAAAGTTGCTTTTCAAGTTTCACAGAACAACCCGACTTTTATGCAGAACCTTGGAAATTAAGACGGAGTCTTGATTCCTCAGATATAGAAATTATGGATGATTGGTTCTTTAACATGGGCGGAAGAGGTTCTCTTGAAAGTAGAGGTTCTCGACAAAAAAATGCCTTGTTATCAGCGGGTTTAATATCTATTCTTGGCGAATTATATGGAGATCAGTTTCAGACTCTTATTTTAGCTTCGCAGCCTGAACGATTAGGTGAATGGAGAAGAATTCTTCAAGATTCACTTGGTCTCACAAGGGATGACTTTGGACCTAATAGTGGGATTGTTCTTTTTGAAAGGCCTGAAGGTGTCATCGAGAGAGCTGATAGATTAGAAGCGAATGAAGAATTGCCATTTATTATCATTGATGCAGCAGAAACCTCTGTTGAAATTCCAATACTTCAATTCCCATTATGGGTTGCATTTGCTGGTTCAGATAATGAAATTTACGATGATCTTGAACTAAACTAAGCTTTATGAATATCTTAATAATTTTTGCAAGTTATCTTTTAGGATCACTTCCGACAGGTTTTTTAATTGGGAAATATCTCAAAAATATAGATCTAAGAACTATAGGTTCTGGATCTACAGGTGCCACAAATGTCTTAAGAAATGTTGGGAAATGGCCAGCACTTTTTGTATTTATCATTGACGTTGGGAAAGGCCTTATTGCAGTAAAAATTGCTCAATATTACACAGATCAAGGATTAATAGAAGTTATAGCAGGGATATCCGCTATCTCAGGACATATTTGGCCAATATGGCTTAGAGGTAAAGGAGGGAAAGCTGTTGCAACTGGATTAGGTATGTTTTTAGCTCTTTCTTGGAAAGTTGGACTCGCATCTCTTGGTATTTTTTTAATAGTCCTAACAAAAACTAAATTTGTTTCTTTATCCAGTATTTCAGCTGCAATCTTACTTCCTATTTTTATGTTTTTTTACCTAGGTAAATTTATGCACTCATATTTTTTTATAAGTTTAATTGTGGCATTATTAGTAATCTGGAAACATAGAACAAACATAACAAGATTGCTTAAGGGAGAAGAATCCAAAATTAATCAGAATCAATAGATTTAAATATTTCTATTAGAGCTTTATTAGGATCTATAGCTTTTGATATTGATCTACCAATGACTAACTTAGAAGCGCCATTATCTATAGCTTCATGGGGAGTCATAATTCTATTTTGATCATCTTTATTGTCAATATTTAATCTGATACCTGGTGTAATAAGTTCAAAATTATCCTTATAAATAGATCTCAACATTTTTACCTCCCAAGGGGAACAAACACATCCATCTAATCCAGCATCAAAAGACAATTTTGCAAGTCTCAATACATTTTCTTCAATTGAATTATTTCTATCAAGATCAGTTTGAAAATCTTTAAGAGAAAAGCTTGTTAAAACAGTTATTCCTACAACCAATGGAGGTTTTACACTGACTGAGGTGGCTCCTTCTAAAGATGCTTTTTTCGAATCCTTAAGAGCTTTTAAACCTGCTGAAGCATGAATAGAAATTATATCAACCCCTAATTTTGAAACTTGGAAACATGCTGCACGCATGGTATTTGGAATATCATGAAATTTTAAGTCTAAAAAAATTTTTTTATTTAAACCTTTTAATATTTCAATAACTCTTGGACCTTCCCTAACAAAAAGCTCTAAACCAACTTTCACCCACTTAATATTAGGACATTTTTCCAAAAGTAATTTTGCTTGACTTACATCTAATCCATCAATTGCCAATATTATTTTATCTTCTGAATTAAATCTGTTATTCATCAATTTTCAGTTTTCAAACCTCTTAATTATTTTTTTTCCAATTTGCAAAATTTTTCCTTCCAAATCATTTTTTGAATTAAAAACTAAATCAGGATTTATTACTTTTTGACTATCAATTTTTACACCCCCACCTTTAATAGATCTTTTGGATTCGCTGCTAGATTTGAAAAGTTTTAGAGCACTTAATAAGTAGAAAAACTTTACTGGAAAAACTACTTCTTTTAAAGAAATCTCTGGAATTTCTCCAACTTTTTCTTTGTGTCCAAGGAATAATTTTTCGCAGTTTGATTGCGCCTTTAATGCTTCTTCGGCCCCATGGAATAAAGTAGTAACTTCTAAAGCCATTCTTCTCTGTAATTCACGAGGATTTGAGTTTTCCAGAAAACTTAAATCTAATTCAGTAAGTAATTCAAAATAGGTGGGTATTATATTATCGGGTACTTTTTCTAATTTTGAATACATTGAAAGAGGATCTTCAGTTAAACCGACGGTGTTAAATTCAGATTTACTCATCTTCTTAATTCCATCTAAACCTGTCAAAATTGGCAGCAGAACACCAAATTGAGGGTCTTGTTTAAAATGCCTTTGAAGGTCTCTTCCTATTGCAATATTAAATTTCTGATCTGTGCCTCCAAGCTCAATATCTGATTGAACAACTACCGAATCGTAACCTTGTAATAGTGGATATAAGAATTCATGCAAAGCAATTGGGACTTGCGAAGTGTACCTTTTATTAAATTCCTCCTTAGCTAGCATTTGACTAACTGTTGCACTCCCCATTAATTCAATTATCGAATTAAGATCTAATCCTTTTAACCATTCGCTGTTATATCTAATTTCTATTCTATCTTTTGAATCAAAATCTAAAATAGATTCATTAGCTGGTTTACCCATTCCTAGTTGGGTTAAGTATGTTTTTGCATTATCCTTAACTTGTTTTTCCGATAACTGCACTCTTGTTTTGTTTTTTCCAGTTGGGTCTCCAATTTGAGCAGTAAAATCTCCAATAATTAAAACTGCAACATGTCCATTATCTTGGAATGCCCTAAGTTTTTTGAACAATATGCTGTGCCCAAGATGAATATCTGTTCCAGTTGGATCGATTCCGAGTTTAACCCTTAATTTTTTATTATTTTTTTTCGCATGATCAATTATCTCCGAAAAGGTTTGATCTGTTGATCGAACATTTGATCAGGAGTAATCCCAAATTGACTTAACTGTGTCTTTAATTGTTCTACTGTCATTTTTGCTTGAAAATCTTCAGACAATTCAAATCTCTTCATAAAAACCTTATAACGATCCATAAGAGATTCCATTTTTTTTATAAACATTTTTTTCCCTTCTCTATCAAATTTTCCATAATCAGAGCCAAGTTTCATAAGTTCTTGGTAATCTGTAAAAAGCTTTTTAGCTTCTTCTTGAACGATGTCTGACTCAAAGAATCCCATTTCTATTTTTTTACTTCGCAGATTAAGGCTCAATTACAAGATAACAAGAATCTTTTAAATTGATTAGAACATTAATAAATTTTAGTTTATAAATAATTCTTTGATTTATATTTTTTCAGAATTAAATTTAGTAGACATGTTTCATAAATATTGGAAAAATTTAACGTAAATAATATTTCAAACCAAAATAGACAATTTGAATTATTTGGTTCAAATGTAAATACATCAATTAATTTTCAACACTCAAATAATCTAAAAATCAAAGGCGAAATCCTAACTGAATGGAGGGATAGAATATATAATCACCAATTCAAAATTTCAAAAGATACTCACAATAAAACTTTGCACCAAACAAGTCTTCCTATAAATACAATTTCCGATGAAAGAAAAATTGATCCGTTTTCCTTGCAGCCATTATCATTGAACTTTTGGAGAACCAATCAATATATACACAATGGGCCAGCAATGTATTTTGTAATTGACTCGATGGAGAGTTCTAAAATAATCCTTTATATAGGAGAAACAAATTCAGCAAATAAAAGATGGAAGGGAGAACATGACTGTAAAAATTACCTCATGAACTATAAAGAAGCCCTAGCTCATAACAAACTCTCAAGTCACCAAGATATTCGTTTCTTCTTAGATGTACCTAAAGAAGTAAAATTAAGACGTAAATTAGAACAGCAACTGATATATTTATGGTTACCACCTTTTAATAAAGAAACTCGAGATAGGTGGGCAACTACTTTCACAAACAATTAAAAGTTAATTAAATCCATTTTACAAATGCAATTTTCCACATTCCAAAAAAATCTAGATAACTGGCAAGGTGCTTCATTAATTTTTGGAGTTTTAGAGGAAGAAATTGCAAGCCAACTTGAAAACATAAAATTTGTTATTGACCCAAAATTATTACTAAAAAAAGTTACTCAAAAAAAATTTAAAGGAGAAAAAGGAAAAACTTTAAGCTTTGAATTTTTAGATCAAAAATTAGAAACTTTATTCATAGTTGGTCTTGGCAAATCAAAAGACCTAAATAAAAGTGATATAGAAAACTCTATAGGAAATCTAATTAGGAAAACTGTTGATAAAAATGAAAAAATCAGCATCTTGCTACCTTGGGAATTTATAAATTCACAACTAGAAATAAATCAATTAGCAGAGTCAGTCAGATTATCTGCCTATAAGGACAATAGATTCAATAAGAAAAAAGATGAAAAGAAAGTTCTTAAAGAAATAGAGTTTTTGAATTTAAAAAAATTTGAGAATATTAGCTTTGAAGAGACAGCACAAATATGTGAAGGTGTAGAACTAGCTAGAAGACTTGTAGCCGCCCCTCCAAATAGTCTTACGCCTCAGGAAATGTCTATACAAGCTTCTCAAATAGCTAAAGATCATGGTTTGGAAGTAAAAATTTTAGAGGCAAAAGATTGTGAAGATTTAGGAATGGGTGCATATTTAGCTGTAGCAAAAGGTTCTGATCTAGATCCTAAATTTATACATCTTACTTTAAAGTCAGAGGGGCCTATAAAAGAAAAGATTGCGCTTGTTGGGAAGGGTTTAACCTTTGATTCTGGAGGATACAACCTGAAAGTAGGAGCCTCTCAAATTGAAATGATGAAATATGATATGGGCGGAAGCGCTGCAGTTTTAGGAGCAGCAAAAGCACTTGGAGCAATAAAACCAAAGGGATTAGAAATTCATTTTATTGTGGCATCTTGCGAAAACATGATAAATGGATCTGCAGTACATCCTGGAGATGTAGTTAAGGCATCTAATGGTAAGACAATTGAAATAAATAACACTGATGCAGAGGGTAGACTCACATTAGCTGATGCTTTAACTTACGCATCAAATTTAAAACCGGATTCAATAATAGATCTCGCCACTTTAACAGGAGCTATTGTTGTTGCATTAGGGAATGATGTAGCTGGATTCTGGAGCAATAATGATGATCTAGCAAATGACCTAAAAGCTGCATCAGCCCAGTCTGGAGAAGAATTATGGCAAATGCCTTTACAAAAATCTTATAAAGAAGGTTTAAAGTCTCATATAGCTGACATGAAAAATACAGGTCCTAGAGCAGGTGGCTCAATAACTGCTGCTTTGTTTTTAGAAGAATTCTTTGATAAAGAGATTAAATGGGCTCATATTGATATTGCTGGGACTTGTTGGACTGATAAGAATAAGGGAATAAACCCATCAGGTGCAACCGGTTTTGGAGTTAAAACTCTTGTTCAATGGATTAAAAATAAATAACTATATTTAAAATCATTCAGTCCAAAGATTTATTGATCTAGCATTATCCCCCCATAATTTATCCAACCTCTGATCTCTCCCACATGAGAATCTATAGAACTTATATTTTAATTCATTTCTCTCAGCAAAATCCTGATGATATTCTTCAGCCAACCAAAATTGACCTTTTGATTTTAGTTCTACAGATATTTTTTCTAATGGCACTCGCAATTCATTAGAGGCGGAATTAATTGCATTTATTGCATCACTTTCCTCAGTTGCATCTTTAAAAAAGATCACTGGCCTGTAAGAATCTCCACGATCACAAAATTGACCCTTGCCGTCCAGAGGATCAATATTTCTGAAATACAGCCTAAGTATCTCGGGTAAAGTTACCAATTGGGAATCATAGTCCACCAAAACCACTTCCTGATGTCCTTCATGATTTTCGTAGGTAGGATTTTGTAAATCTCCACCTGAATAGCCACTTTGTACAAAATTTATCCCCTTTAATGACTCTAAATCATGTTCTAAACACCAAAAACAACCTCCTGCAAGAATGTACGAAATATTTCATTTTTTTATTATAAAGTTTAAATAATAGAATTAATAATCTCTTTAGCAGCTCTCTGGACTACGCCTTCTTCTCCTAATTCTTTTTTTAGAAAAGCATAACCTTTTTTAATTTTTATTTTTTCTGACTTTACATCAAGAATCCTACAAGATTTATAAAAAATTTTCTTTTCGTCAAACTCTCTTTGCACAAACTCAGGGATTATTAATTTATTAACTAACAAATTTACAGGAGAAATAAATCTTACTTTGAAATTGAGAATTTTTTTAGCGATAAAAGCAGTTACCCTACTGACTCTATAACCAACAATCTGCGGTATGCCATATAAAGCTAATTCCATATTAACTGTCCCAGATTTGCAAAAAGCAATTTTAGTGAGCGAATAAATATAAGGCTTTAATTTTGCACTATCTTTTTGAGAAATCACAAGTCCTTTAACTTGATATTTTCTAAAGGCTTTTTTGAATATTTCATCAAAAGCATCCCGACAGGAGGGAATATAGACAACCAAACTTGGATATTTTTGTTGTAATTTTTTAGCCGCTTTCATAAAAGTAGGTAATACATATCGTAATTCTTGAGGTCTTGATGCTGGCATCAAAAGCAGGATATTTTGATTAGAGCGAAGGTTAAGAATAGTTCTGGCATCCTTCTTTAGAGGAAGTTTTTTTGTCAAATCAATCATTGGATGTCCAACCCACAAAACATTTCCGCCCCTCTTTTTATAAAATGCTGCTTCTTTCTTGAAAATCGCGAAAATTTTATCAGAAAATTTTATTAGATTTGTTGTAGTGTTATTACCAACCCTCCAAGCCCACTCTTGAGGAGCAATATAGTAAAAAATTGGAATTTTAGTCTTCGATCTTTTTAATTTAGTTCCAATTTTTATATTGGGACCCATATAGTCAATCAAAATTAAGCAATCTGGAGGATATTTTTTTAGTAATTTATAAAATCTTTTTTGAATTCTTATTGTTGGAAGAATAAGAGGTAAAGCCTCCCAAATTCCTATTGCACTAATTGATGTAGTATCTTGAAGAATTTTTACACCTTCTTTCTTCATCCTTTCCCCACCTAATCCGCAAATTTCTAAATCTATAGATTTTTTTTTAGCTTCATCTAATAATGCTTTTGATAACAAACTTCCGTGCAAATCTCCAGAGACTTCTCCAGTACTTATAAATATCTTTTTATTCATAAATTCACTATAGGCATTGGTCCTCGTCTTTCTTTAGATATTGACTCTTTTAAGAAATTACATAATTTTGAAGATGAAATATCTAATTCTCCTTTCATTACTTTTTCTAATGAATTTGAAATCGCATCATTAGATTTAAAAAGTAGATTCCAAGTAATTTGAAGTAATTTTAAGTCAAAATCTTTATTTTCCATTAAACCACTTCTCTTAATTCCAATCCTATTTAAACCTCTCAATCTTCCTGGATGCCCTTCGGCCAAGCAGAAAGGAGGTACATCTCTATCTACTCTAGTCATCCCTCCAATCATTGCTAAATATCCAATATGTACAAACTGATGAATACCTAAACAACCGCCAATAATAGCTTTATCTTCAATCTTTACATGGCCTGCAACTTGAACACTATTTGATAAAACTATCCTATTACCAAGTTCACAATTATGGCCGATGTGAGTGTAAGCCATCAACAAATTATTATTGCCAATAATAGTTTTTTCTCCTTCATCAGTTGCTTTATTAATAGTTACACATTCTCTGAAAGTATTATTATCTCCAATAATTACTTCAGTAGGGGCCCCTTTATATTTAAGGTCCTGGGGATCAAGACCTATAAAAACATTTGGGAAAACTTTATTGTTAATACCAATTTGAGTTCTTCCTGAAATAACAGCATTCGGGCCTATTTCGGTTCCTTTCCCGATAATCACATCAGGACCGACAATAGCTCCTTGAGAAATAATAACCCCATCATGTAATTCGGCACTTGGATCAACATAAGCATTTGGATGCACTTTTACACCACTAAAGCTTGAGTTTGATTCAGTATTTTTATTATCCATATCCCTAATCAACTAATGAAAACATTAATTCTCCAGCACAAACCAACTTCCCATCAACGTGCGCCTCACCTTTAACCTTCCCAAATCTTTGTCTTTTAATAGACAATAACTCACAAGAAATTATCAATTGATCTCCAGGCACAACTGGTTTTCTGAATTTAACATTATTGATTCCAGCAAAGACGAAAAGTCCTTTAGGAAGATCAGGCATTTGCGTTACAATTATTCCACCAACTTGAGCCATTGATTCAACAATAAGAACCCCAGGCATCAAGGGTCTCTCAGGAAAGTGTCCCTGAAATTGAGGCTCATTTATAGTTACATTTTTTACTGCAACAGCTCTCTCCCCAGGAATATTCTCTATAACTTTGTCCACAAGAGCAAAAGGATATCTGTGAGGTAATAAACCTAGTATGTGCTCAGAGGAAAGTTGATTATTTTCACTGGATAATTTCTTTTCCAAAACAATTAAAGATAAAGTTAATTTTTTAGCGATGAGGCCAATAAAGCATTTAAAGAATGTGATCCTTTATAAACTAAAATTTGAGCCTTAGGTAACCCTACCAAAGCCAAGTCCCCAATTAGGTCTAAAATTTTATGTCTTATTGGTTCATTATCAAATCTTAATGGTGGATTAACCCATTTATCACCATCACAAACAAGGGCATTTTCCAAACTTCCGCCTTTTATTAATCCAAGTTCACTTAACTCTTGAAATTGATCTTTAAAACCAAATGTTCTCGCAGGAGCGATCATTTCAACAAAACTTTTTGGATTTAAATCAATCACAAAAGTTTGATTTCCAATTGCTTTATAGGCAAAACTTATAGTGGATATAATTGTAGTTTTTTCAGAAGGAGTTGCTGCTATAACTGAGCCTTCTTTATTTAAAATTATTGATTTATTAATCTCTCGAAAAAAATTATCTGGTTTAGGTGCCTTTTTTATCCCTGCTTCTTCAAAATCTCTAACCCACTGGATTGCCGATCCATCTAAAAGAGGAATCTCTTTCCCATCAACCTCAATATGTATATAACTCAAGCCACAACCGGCAAGTGAAGATAATAAATGTTCTATAGTATATAAATTTTTTCCCCCTAATTTAACCGCCGTACAAAGCATGGTACTTCCAATTAAATCTTGAGTAAGCTTAAAAATCTCGCCAGGTTTATCCTTGAAAGAAACATAATACCCTTCTTTTTCGTAAGGAGAAATTCTAACTCTTGTTTTTTCCCCACTATGAAGACCTATACCCTCTCTGGAGATAACTCCAGCCAAAGTATAACAGAAATCATAATTAGCAGGCCAAGAAAACACTTAAAATTTCCATCCAACTCCAAGTGTATATCTCCAATCTCCACTTAGGTCCTTGCTAGCAACATCTAATCTTAATGGACCTATTGGTGTTTTAACCCCAACTCCCCCTCCAAGAGAAAAACCAGAACCTGATTTTTGCAATAATTTACCGGGTTTTCCTGGAACATCCGCTTGAGAGCCTAAATCACTTCCTGCAT
>LUMM01000210.1_pt1 | contig 15995 bp, 16 predicted proteins | sample 729971 | NCBI WGS metagenome assembly LUMM01 (sample SAMN03860263, study PRJNA289734) | marine metagenome | biome: seawater column; feature: ocean; material: water; isolation source: Red Sea water column Station 22 - depth 50m | place: Saudi Arabia: Red Sea | collected 2011-10-15 | depth 50 m | reverse complement strand
ACAAATTTTTTATTTGAAAATTTCTCAAGTAAATCTTTATAATATTCAAGTTTCGTCTCGTGATCTTCAAATAACCCTGTACAAATAAAATAATCAGCTTGATTAATATTGCTAACTTTATTTTGTTCAAATCTTTTAAATAAGTCAAAATCTCTTGGTGGTCCAATGTGATAAAATTTTGCATTTGGAAAATTTTCAATTAAATATTTTAATGAAGCTTCTCCTGAGGTGTATACATCTTCATAAAATTTTTTGAGCCCCATTTTTTTCAAAAAATTAATAACTGTAGAATTTGGTCTCGGCGCATTGGTAAGCAATACAAACTCTTTATTGTTTTTTTTTAAATTTTCTAATACTTCAATAGAATCCTCAAAAATTTGTAAGCCATTATGGATCACTCCCCATATGTCGATAAAAAATAATTCGTAACTGTTTATTTTAGATCTTAATCCATCTTTGTCTAAGTTTTGGGGCATACTTGAGGTATAGCTTAAAAATAAGCTTAATTCTTGAGTTTTTTAGACCATAATTTTTGTTCAAGATCTTGAAAATTATTAAATATGTCTCTATATGACTGCTAATTTAAAGGAGAATTCGTATGAAGTTTAAACCGTTACATGACCGTGTTTTAATAGAAGTTTTAGATAGCAGCGAAAAAACTGCTGGTGGCATAATTATTCCAGATACAGCTCAAGAAAAACCTCAAGAAGGTAAAGTTGTTGCTGTCGGAGGAGGCGCAAAAACCGAAGATGGAAAATTAATACCTATGGACGTTAAAGTAGGTGATAAAGTCTTGTTCGGTAAGTGGTCAGGAACAGAAGTTAAAATTGATGGTAAAGAGTACAGCATAATGAAAGAGTCTGACATTATGGGTATTGCAACAGGTAAATAAATAATAAGGAGAGTTTAAATGGCTAAAATAGTAAAATTTGATTCAGATGCTAGAGCATCAATGTTAAAGGGAGTTGATATACTTGCCAACACTGTAAAAGTTACTCTTGGACCAAAAGGAAGAAATGTTGTTATCGACAAATCTTATGGTGCACCAAGAACAACTAAAGATGGTGTTTCAGTTGCAAAAGAAATTGATCTTGATGATAAGTTTGAGAACATGGGCGCACAAATGGTTAAAGAAGTTGCAAGCAAAACCAATGATGAAGCTGGTGATGGAACAACAACTGCAACAATTTTAGCTCAAGCAATTGTTAAAGAAGGTTGTAAGTATGTAACAGCAGGGATGAATCCAATGGATGTTAAAAGAGGGATTGATGCTGCTGTAGACCATGTAAAAAATAAATTAATTTCATCAGCTAAAAAAGTGAAAGATAGTGATGAAATTGCACAAGTCGGAACAATTTCAGCAAACGGTGATAAAGAAATCGGTGCAATGATTTCGAAAGCTATGCAGAAAGTTGGTAACGAAGGTGTTATTACTGTTGAAGAAGCAAAAGGAATTGAAACAGAACTTGATGTAGTTGAGGGAATGCAATTCGATAGAGGATATTTATCCCCTTATTTTATTACTAATGGTGATAAAATGACTACAGAGTTAGAAAATCCACTAATTCTTCTTCACGAGAAGAAATTAACAAATCTTCAACCAATGGTTCCATTGTTAGAGGCTGTTGTACAAGCGGGTAGACCATTAATGATAATTTCAGAAGATGTTGAGGGTGAAGCACTTGCAACACTTGTTGTTAATAAACTTAGAGGTGGTTTAAAAGTTGTTGCTGTTAAAGCTCCTGGCTTCGGAGATAGAAGAAAAGCTATGTTAGAAGATATAGCAATTCTTACAGGTGGACAGGTTATTTCTGAGGATTTAGGAATTAAACTTGAAAATGTTAAACTTAATGATCTTGGTTCTGCAAAACGTGTAAAAGTTGATAAGGAAAATAGTACAATTGTAAGTGGCGCAGGTAAAAAATCTGACATTGAAGCAAGATGTGCTCAAATCAAAGCTCAAGTCGAGGAAACAACATCAGACTATGATAGAGAAAAACTACAAGAGAGACTTGCTAAACTAGCAGGTGGTGTAGCTGTAATCAAAGTTGGTGGTGCTACAGAAGTTGAAGTTAAAGAAAGAAAAGATAGAGTTGAAGATGCATTAAACGCAACAAGAGCAGCAGTTGAAGAAGGCATTGTTGTTGGTGGCGGATGTGCATTGCTTTATGCTTCAAAAGAACTTGATAGTCTAAAAGTAAAAGGTGATGATCAAAAAGCTGGTGTAGAAATTGTCAAAAGCGCTTTACAAGCACCTATTAGACAAATCACAACAAATGCAGGTGTTGATGGATCAGTAGTTGTTGGTAAATTATTAGAAACCAACAAGCCTAATAATGGTTATGATGCACAATCAGAGCAATATGTTGATATGTTTAAAGAAGGTATTATTGATCCAGTTAAAGTTGTAAGAACAGCACTTCAAGATGCTGCTTCTATATCTGGGTTATTAGTAACAACTGAAGCCATGGTAGCAGATAAACCGGATGAAAAAGATGCTGGTGGAGCTGGTATGCCTCCTGGAGGAATGGGTGGTATGGGCGGCATGGGCGGAATGGGAATGTAATCCCCAATATACTCAAACAAAAATTCAAAAAGGGCAGTTTTTACTGCCCTTTTTTTTTGAATTGAAAAAAAATATTTTGAATATATAAGAACGCGCAAATGACAACATCAATACGTAACATCACCATAATTGCTCATGTTGACCATGGCAAGACTACTTTGATTGATAACTTAATGAAACAGAGTGGTTCTTTTAGAGAAAATGAAGTTGTTGATGAAAGACTAATGGACTCCGGTGAACTTGAAAAGGAAAGAGGTATTACAATTCTTGCTAAACCAGCTTCCATAAATTGGAAAGATTCTAGAATTAATATTATTGATACACCTGGACACAGAGATTTTGCTGCAGAAGTTGAAAGAGTTCTTAGTATGGCTGATGGTGCATTATTGTTAATAGATTCAGCCGAAGGGGTAATGCCTCAAACTAAATTTGTATTAGCTAAAGCACTAAAACAAGGCCTTAAACCAATAGTAGTTATTAATAAATTAGACAAAGCTGACCAAAGAGCCGATGAAGTTTTAAATGAGACTTTTGACTTATTTGTAAGCTTAGATGCCAACGAAGAGCAATTAGACTTTCCAGTTATTTACGCAAGTGGAAGATCTGGCTGGGCGTCTAACGAAATAGATGGTCCAAGAGATAATTTAAATCCATTATTAGATTTAGTAATAGATCATGTCAAACCAGCAGAATTTGACAAGTCCAAACCCTTTGCAATGCTTTCGACCCTTTTATATGCGGACAGTTTTTTAGGTAGAAGTTTAGTTGGTAGAATTTCTCAGGGTACTGCAAAAGCAAACCAACAAATTAAAGCAATCAATCTTGATGGAGAAAAAGTTGATGAGGGAAGGTTGACTAAAATATTTAGATACGAGGGGACAAAAAAAGTACCAATAGAAGTTGGCGAAGCTGGAGATATTGTGGTTATCGCTGGATTAGAAAAAGCAAATGTTGCTGACACTATATGTGATACTGAGGTAGATACACCAATCCAAGCAACCCCAATTGATCCTCCAACGATGTCTATTAAGATTACAGTAAATAGTTCTCCATTAGCTGGAACTGAGGGTAAAAAACTCACAAGTACTCAAATTAGAGAGAGATTAGTTCAAGAGGCTCAGAATAATGTAGGAATTTCTTTTTCAGAAAATGAAAACAAAGACTCATTTGAAATAAGTGGAAGAGGTGAATTAATGTTAGAAATATTATTAACACAAATGAGACGTGAAGGATTTGAAATGACAGTAAGCCCTCCTAGAGTTTTATTTCAAAAAAATGAAAATGGTGAAAAATTAGAACCTATTGAAGAAATTACTATGGATCTTGACGAAGAATTCTCTTCTAAAGTTATAGACTCGATGAATAAAAGAAAAGGAAAATTAATAGATCTTAAAGATACTGGAAAAAATAAAAAACGATTAATCTTTCATGCACCAACTAGAGGTTTAATGGGATACACCAGTAGATTTCTTACTCTAACTAAAGGAACAGGGGTAATAAACAGAATATTCCATTCTTATGGAAAATTTGAGGGAGATATGGAAGGCAGAAGAAATGGTGCATTAATTTCTATGGAACAAGGAAAAGCAGTAGCATTTGCAATTTATAATCTACAGGCAAGAGGAGAAATGTTTGTTACTCATAACGATCCAGTTTATTCGGGTATGATTGTAGGATTGTCACCTAAACCTGGTGATATGATTATAAATGTCATGAAAGGTAAAAAACTTACAAATATGAGGACACAAGGACCTCACGAGAGAAAAAAGCTCTCTAAATTATCAGAAGCTTCTTAAAAAAATTATTATTCAGATTTATTTTTGGTAAATGGCAGCCACTTTTCAAATGCTGATTTACTAGGTCCGTCATATGGAATTGAGTAAGAGTTTGTTCTTGTCAATACTTCAATACCTTTAGAAAAAACAAAAATAAAAACTATAACAAAAACAATTGTCATGATTTTAAATGGATCAAAATTTTTTGTCTTAAAAACGCTAACAGCTTTTGCTTCAGCTCTATGAAATTGTTTAAATGTATAATAAACAGCAAATATTAAACCTATATGAGCAACATATGTCCCTGCCCAACCAAATGCAAAAGTGGCATATGAAAATACGTATAAACTAAATACTGTTGTCCATATAAAACTCAAAACTAATAATATTTGTAGTCTCACAGTTTTGGGAAGTGCTCTTAAATCATTTTTACTATCGTCAAATAGTATATTCGCTGATTCTTTCATCCAATTTTTTATAGACATGATTTATATTTACAATTTTTATTCAGTATTAACAATCGACTAATTGTCCACTAAAAACATTTACTTCGTAACTTTATCCACAATATAAATTCCTAAAGCTACAGCAGGACCTATCCCAAATGCAAATATTATAGTGCCCAAACCAACAGTTCCTCCCAAATACCAACCAGATATAACAGCTGAAATTTCTAAAATAGCTCGAATTAAAGCAATGGGAAGTTGAGTTTTTCTCGTTAGACCCGTCATCAATCCATCTCTAGGACCAGGACCTAAATTTGCAATTAAGTATATGCCGCTTCCTAAACCGACAAGTAAAACAGAAAATACAGCAAGAATATATTTTGAAAAAGTAGCTAAAGGAGGATCAAAAAGAAAAAGTGTCAAATCGATTATCGCTGCTATAATTAAAATATTTAGAATTGTACCAATTCCTGGTTTTTGTTTTAGTGGAAACCAAAACCCTAAAACAATAATACTTATTATGAATGTAGATAATCCGATCGAAATATTTAATATGTTTGATAAACCTTCTGCAAGAACAGACCATGGAGAATTACCAGTAGTAGAAACTAATAAGAGACCCTCTCCCAACCCAAATAAAGATAAACCAACACATAAAAGTAAAAAAGTTCTAAATTTAGGTTTAAAATTTAAAGGTTTTTCTGAGCTCCAAGATTTTGAGGGTATATTTTTTATGGTTAAAAACATAATTCTTTAGACTATTTATCTTTTAAACGTAAAAATTCTATATAAAGTTCAAACAAGTTAATTAAAATAACGTGAAGTAATGAGAAAATTCTTAGTAATATTGTTAGTTTTATCTCCTCTTTTTTTGCAAGCACATACTGATCACTATAAAAATTATTCAAATATAGAAATGGAGATATTTAAAGATGATGAAAAAATTGGAGAAAGTATTTTCACATTTAAAAAAGAAGAAAATAAATTTATTGTAAAAAATACAACCAATTTTGAAGTGAAATTATTGGGTGTTACAGTATTCTCTATAAATAGTAGAGGTACTGAAGAATATATTGGAGACCAATTAATTTCATTTAACTCAGAAACATTTCAAAACAATAAGAGAAAATATGTAAATTTAATTTTTGATGAAAAAAAAGAGAAGTTTATAATTGATGGATCATCATATAAGGGTGAGGCGGATAGAGAAAATATAATCGGTCATTGGTGGAATCATAGAATTTTACAAACTGAGACACAAATAAGTCCATTATCTGGAAGTGTAAAAAAACAAAACATAGAATTTTTAGGAAAAGAAAAAATTAAACTTTATAATAAAGAATATGATGTAGAACATTTTAGACTATTTTCTACTGACCCAAATCTACCTGATGATAAAAAATTAAATTTTGAAATATGGTACGATAAAAAAAAAGCATTGATTATAAAAGTGGCTTATAAGAGATTGGGTCTATGGGAATATAGGCTAAAAGAAATTCAATAATTATTTTCCCGCTACTGTCATTTGATTAATCAACAAAGTAGGAGCATTTGTTGAGTACTTCATCTCTAAATCGTTTGCCAAAGTAATATTCTTAAACATTTCCTTAAAATTCCCAGCTATAGTTATTTCACTTACTGGGTAAGTAAATTCTCCATCCTCAACCATAAATCCTGACGCTCCAACTGAGTAATCTCCTGTAATAATATTACCTCCATGGCCTATAGTCTCTGTTATGTATAGAAACTTCTTTTCTGAATTTAGCAAATCCTTAAAACTTAAGGTACCGTTTTCAAAGTATAAGTTTGTTGTTCCTCCAGACCTACCATTAGATTTTAAATTTAACTTTTTACCATAATAAGTATCAATTAAATAATTTTTTAAAATGCCATTCTCAACTAGTTTCAGAGAATTTGTTTCAACGCCCTCGCTATCAAAATTTTGAGAACCTAATCCTTTTTCAATTTTTGGATCATCGATGATATTAATTGAATTTGGAAAAACTTCAGAATTGATTTGATCTTTTAAAAAAGAAGTTCCTCTTGCAATAGCACTCGCACTTATTGCACTTGCTAGTGTGCTTAATATTCCTTTGGAAATTCTTTTATCGAATATAACCCCAATTTTTTCACTCTTGATTTTTTTTGGGCCTAACTTTTTTATTGCTTTATCAGCAGCTATTTTTCCAATTTCTTCTGGTTTCATCATATCTTGCAAGAATCTTGTGCTACCAAACTCATAATCTCTTTCCATTGCACCATTAATTTTTGATACAGCTACACATGAAGATGAAAAATTTGAGGTTTTGTATCCACTTAAAAAACCATTACTGTTTGCGAGTATAAAATTATTTTTATTTTCAGTAAAACCAGCTTCAGTATTAACTATTTTTTCGTCCGTTGATGCTGTCTCTTCAACTTTTTTTAAAAATTCAATCTTTTTATCATTTGGATAATGTGTTTCATCATAGAGATTAAGGTCTCTTATCTCTTTAGACATTAAATCTTTATCTGGTAACGAATTATTTTCATCTGATGGAGTGATTTTTGTAGCATCAATACAACGTTCTATTAGTTTTTCTAAGTTTGATTTAGATAAATCTGATGAATTAATGCTTGATTTTTTTTTCTCTATATAAGTAGTTAAATTAACAGCAAAACTATCTGCTCTATTTGACTCGTCTAATTTTTTGTTTCTAAAACTAACATTTTCTGAGACAGAGTGAATTACTTTTACACCAACATCTGTGGCTCCTAGTTTTTTAGAGTTTTCAATACAATAAGACGCTATATCTTTTAAAAATTCCTGATCCCTTATCATTTATATTAAAGTTTTGTTCCACCAACGGTCATCTTATTTATAAGAATTGATGGCTGAGCTACTCCTACTGGAACACCTTGTCCAGCTTTACCACATGTCCCAATACCCGGATCTAATTTCATATCATTACCAACTAATGAAACTTCTTTTAAAATTGACGGTCCATCTCCAATTAATGTAGCACCTTTGATTGGTGATCCTATTTTACCATTATTGATTTCATATGCTTCTGTACAGTTAAAAACAAATTTTCCTGAAGTTATGTCTACTTGTCCTCCCCCAAAACTTACAGCGAAAATACCTTTATCAACTGAACTTATCATTTCATCTTGCGAATATTTACCTGACAACATCATTGTATTTCTCATTCTTGGTAAAACCACATGTTTATAACTTTCTCTTCTTCCGCTACCTGTTGACTTAGTTCCCATCAAACGAGCATTTAAACGGTCTTGCATATAGTTTTTTAAAATTCCATTTTCTATTAAAACTGTATTTTCAGTAGGCGTTCCTTCATCATCTATCGTTAAACTTCCTCTTCTTTGATGTAAGGTGCCGTCATCTACAATCGTAACTCCTTCGCTGGCTACTTGCTGCCCCATTAAATTATGAAAAGCTGAAGTTTTTTTTCTATTAAAATCTCCCTCAAGACCATGTCCGATTGCTTCGTGAATTAAAATTGCTGGCCATCCAGGACCTAAAACAACTTTCATTTCTCCTGCTGGCGCTGGTTTGCTTTCTAAATTCACATTTGCGATTCTAAAAGCCTCATCACAAACATCTTTCCAGCTTCCATCTTTTAGATAATCATCATAACTTTGTCTTCCTCCAACTCCATAAACACCTGTTTCTTTTTTTCCATCTTTTTCTAGTACTACGGAAACGTTAAATCTGACTAATGGTCTATCATCTTTCAAAACTTGATTATCAGACCTAATAATTTCTATTGATTTATGTTCACCTAAAAAATTTGCAGTTACTTGATTTACAATTGAGCCTTTTGATCTTAAATAGTTATTAACACTGTTCAGCAAATCTATCTTTGAGTCGAAAGTCTTGCTTTCAATAGGATTAATGTTTTCGTAATATTTGCTATTTGTTTTAGGAATTTCATGATTATAGGTTCCTTTTTTTGACTTTAACGTATCTTTTAAATTCTCGCTTGATTTTCTTAATGACTCCTTTGAAATATCATTAGAATGAGAGTAGGCAACAACTTCTCCTGTTACAGCTCTGAAACCATATCCTTGATCAGAGTTATAAGTTGAGCTCTTTATTTTATTATCATCTAAAACAATAGTTTCTGATTTATGATTTTCTAAATATAACTCTCCGTCGTCACAATTTTTTAAGGTTTCGGTAACAATTGCTTCAGCTTGTGATGTATCTATATCTGTATCTTTGAAGAAATTTGACATTCGAAGAATGTAGTAGTGATTATTAATATATCAACTGCTTATTTGGCACATTTGTAAAAATAAAATATTCAAATATAGTTTGATTATGAAGGTTTTTTTTAACAATTCATGCAAAATCTGCAGAGCAGAAATTAATATTTATAAAAAAGAAAACATAGAAAATTTGAATTGGATAGACATTACTAAAAATAAAAATGCTGAATTAGAAACAAAAAAAACTGATAAAGAACTTCTAAGAAGACTTCATGTGGAACAAGATGGAAAAATCTATGTGGGTATTGATGCTTTTTTACTTATTTGGAAAAGTATTCCAAAATACAAGTTTCTTTATAAATTTTTTAAACTCCCAGTCATTTACCAATTATTTTATGTTGGATATGAAATTGTAGCGTTCTTTTTGTATTTAAAAAATAAACATCAACTAAACTAATGTTGAATAGCGTATAAAATCTGGGTTACAAAAGATAAAAATATAAAAAAAGAGAAAAATAAAATAAAATACATAACTGTAACTGCTCTATTTCTCTTTCTTCTTAAAATGACAAATTTTTTATCATCAAGAAAAGAAATGTCTCTATCGCCTGGCACTGGATAATCATAACTCCATCTCCATAAAGACGAACCAAATCTTTTATCTAGTTTATTGTAATAATTTACCCAAGCCAACGACCACATAAACATTAAAAATAAAAATGTTAAAGCTAAAAAAGTTGAGAACATAAATATATTAAATTATATTAAATTTTTTTTATATGTCTATCTGGGGAAGTTTAATTGGTGGGATGATCGGTTTTTCTTTAGGAGGACCGTTTGGGATGCTATTAGGTTCCTTAATTGGTGGAAAAGTATCAAGATCAAGATCGTCATTTAAATCTTTTGCGCAACCTCAACAAGTTTTTGCATTAGCTCTTATAGTTTTATCAGCTAAACTGAGTAAAGCAGACGGTCAGGTTAGTAGAGAGGAATTAATAGCAGTAAAAGATAAACTCAAAATTCCAGAACATGAATTAGATCAAGTTGGAAAAATTTTTAATAAAGCTAAAGAAGAAAGCACTGGTTACGAACCATATGCAAAACAAATAGCTCAGATCTATCAAGGAAATATAAATGTGTTGGAAGAAGTCATTAATATATTATTTTATATTGCAGAAGCTGATGGAAATATAAGTGATCAAGAATTTAGAATGATACAACATGTTTCTCAATTATTTGGTCTTAATGATACCCAGTTCAATGGAATAGTTGAGGGTAGGAAATCATCAGATAAACTCAATCCATATGTGGTATTAGAGAGCAAACCCGATGACAATCTTACAGATATTAGAAAAAGATATTTAAAATTAAGTAAAGAACATCATCCAGATTTACTTCTAAGTAAAGGAGTTCCTCAGGAAGTTATTGAGGAAAGTAAAAAGAAAATGAGAGCTATTAATTCAGCCTGGGATCAAATTCAAAAGCTAAAGAGTAATTAAAATTGCTCAGATTCTGTTGAGCCTGCCATTGCTGTTGTAGAGCTCTTTCCAGAACTTATTGTATTGGAAACTGCATCAAAATAAGAAGTACCAACTTCTCGTTGGTGTTTAACACTGGTATATCCATCTTTTTCTCTAGCAAATTCATTTTGTTGTATTCTAGAGTAAGCAGTCATACCTTCCTTTTTATATTTTTCTGCAAGCTCGAAAATAGCAATATTTTGCGTATGGAAACCTGCTAAAGTTATAAATTGAAATTTATATCCCATCATTCCAATTTTAGTTTGAAATGTTGCAATCTCATCATCAGATAAATGTTTCTTCCAATTAAATGATGGAGAACAATTATAAGCTAACATCTTGCCAGGAAATTTTGCATGTATTGCATCAGCAAACTTTTTTGCTTCTTCTAAATTAGGTGTTGCAGTTTCACACCATATTAAATCCGCATAAGGTGCATAAGCTAACCCTCTTGAGATTGCTTGATCAATACCATCTTTTACATAATAAAAGCCTTCAGGTGATCTTTCTCCTGTTAAAAACGGTTTGTCATTTTCATCAAAATCGTTTGTTATTAGTTTCGCAGCGTTGGCATCTGTTCTTGCAAGAATAATGAGAGGAACGTCGGCAATATCAGCTGCCAATCTTGCTGCTTTTAGATTTCGGACCATGGTTCCAGTAGGAACAAGTACCTTACCACCCATATGTCCACATTTTTTTTCACTAGCTAGTTGGTCTTCAAAATGAACTCCGGCTGCGCCAGCTTTTATAAATTTTTTTGTTAGCTCAAATACATTTAACGGCCCGCCAAATCCTGCTTCACCATCTGCAATAATTGGCAACATGTAATCAGTTCTTTCGCTGCTATTCATATCTCCATCTGCTATTTCCATATGCTGAATTTGATCAGCTCTAATTAAAGAATTATTCATAGACTCAACTAATTTAGGTGCGCTGTCGTAAGGATATAAAGATTGATCAGGATACATTTCACCAGCACTGTTTGCGTCTGCTGCAACTTGCCAACCACTTAAATAGATCGCTTTTAAACCTGCTTTTGCATGTTGAACGGCTTGATTTCCCGACAAAGACCCAAGTGTGTTTACATATGGCTCTGTATTTAACAATCTCCAGAGCTTTTGAGATTGCTGTTTACACATTGAATACTCAATTTTAATGGATCCTCTTAACCTTTCTACTTCTTCTGGCTTATAATCCCTTTGTATTCCTGCAAATCTTTTCAACTCGTACGAGATTTTCTCGGCTGACATTATTCCTCCTTTAAAACTAATTCTTTTTACTTTTCGTTATATTCTTCTGTAAACTCATTCATTCCACTTGATCCCCAATCGCAGTGGTCATCTCTTAAATAAACCCCTCTGCTTCTATGCTCTTGGTGCTCTTGGTGATTTGTAGTTTGAGAACTAGTTTCAATGTTTTTTATAGTATTTTTGTCCATGTAAACTTTATAATTTACAATATTTACAAAATCCACAAAAAATGTTAAAATTCCAGTAAATACAATAAATTTTTTGTAAATAATAATTTACAAAGTTTACAAATAGTAAATGAGTCAAGTAGAATTAAACATTGGTCCAAAAATAAAAGCTTTTAGAAGACAGCTAGGTATGCAGGCAAACAAACTAGCCTCGCAACTTAACATTTCACCAAGTTATTTAGCTTTAATCGAGGGAGGTAAAAGAAAAATTGACGGGGAATTACTTTTAAAAATTTGTGAGGAGTTAAGCATCAACATTAGCGATCTAACAAATAAATCAGATATCAATATGGTCAACACAATTTCAGAATTGCTTGATGATCAACTTTTTGAAGATTTGGATATAGTTGGTCCAGAAGTTAAAGATCTAGCAAATAGTAATCCAAAAATTGGTAAAGCTCTAATAAGATTAGGAGACATTTTGAAAAAAAAAGATCATGAATTGGTTAACAAAATTGAAAAACTTTCAGGAAAAATTGTTGATAATAGAAAAAACTCATTTCCTGGAGAAGTAATTTCAGATTTTTTGCAAGAAAATAGAAATTTTTTTCCAAAACTAGAGGAATTTGCAAATCAAATCTTTGAACAAATAAAACAAAATAATAGAACAAGATATATTGCTTTATGTGATTATTTAAAATCAGAGTATAAAATTGAAGTGCAAGATATAATTCCTGAGGAAGGAAAACCATTCTCAAAAATTTATGATAACAAAAATAGAAAGTTACTATTGTCTGATTATTTGTCTTTGGAAACAAAGAAATTACATGCTGCAGCTCAAATTGCACAAGAGGGGGCTAGTGACATAATAAATTCTTATCTTGATACTTTTAATTATCCAAATGAAGAATCGAAAAAATTAACAAAAGTTGCTTTATTAAATTATTGTGGTGCAGCAATTTTAATGCCCTACAAATTATTTCATTCTGAATGTAAAAAACTTAAATATGATTTAGAGTTATTGCAAAATACTTTTGCAACTTCATTCGAACAAGTCACACATAGGGTCACATGCTTGAATGATCCTAAATTACCTGGGGTTCCTTTTCATTTTTTGAGAGTTGATGTCGCTGGTAATATTTCAAAAAGATTTTCATTGTCAGGTATAGAAATACCACGTTATGGTGGTGCTTGTCCTCGATGGAATGTATATTCAGCTTTTTCTAGACCTGGTGTTATACAGGCTGCAGTAAGTAAAATGACTAATGGTGAAAAGTATGTATGTATAGCAAGAACTGTTGAAAAAGGTATAGGAAGATATGGACAAAAAAAAAGTATGTTATCTATTGGACTTGGATGTGAAGCCAAATATGCAAGAGATTTTGTTTATACGGAAAACTTAGATTTGAATGATAAAAAATCAGAGATACCTGTAGGGGTTTCATGTAGAACTTGTGATAGACTGGATTGTTCTCAAAGAGCTTTTCCACCATTACATAAAAAATTTGATGTAGACATTAATTCTAGAGGAGTATCTGTATATGGGAAAATTTAAATATATTGTTTAAAGAATTGCTTAACGCAAAAAATTTACAACAAGCAGAAAAGCTAGAGGATCAAATTTGGAATAAATGGACAAGACACCCAAACAATGATTATCTGACGAACAAATTAGAGAACGGAACTTATTCCATGTACCATCAGCAGTATAGAATGGCATTAAAACTATTTACAGATGTGATTAATGAGGACCCAAAATGGGCGGAGGGTTGGAATAAGAGAGCAACATTACTATTTATATTGGGGGATTATGAGAAATCGTTAGATGATATTGAAAAAGTTTTAGATCTAGAGCCAAGACATTTTGGAGCATTATCAGGACGAGCGCAAATATACTTAAGCTTAAAGGAATATGAAAAAGCAGTTGATGACTTGAGAAAAGCAAAGTCAATTTATCCGTTAATTAAAAGCGGAGAAAATATTAAGTTAATAGAAAAAATTATCAAAGACCAACAAATTTAATTATTCTTAGATCTTTTTTTTGCAATCAGCTGTGTTAATGAATCTACCATTAAATCTGAGGCTCTAAAAATTTCACTTGGTTTAAATTCATGTGAAATATTTTTTTCTTCATTTGTTTTATCTTCAATGACTATACCTTCATCTGGAGAATTATTTTTAATATAAATTAGTATTAACCACTCATCATCAATTGTCTCATCCCATTTTATGAAAATCTCTCCAGTTTCAAATCTTCTGTCTATGCATCTCAAGATAGACATATGTTTAGTTATATATCTTTTATTAAGTTGAAAAACTAAACTATTCGCACTTCTGTAAAAGCTTTCAAGTGCAAACTCAATTTTTTGCCTAGCTAAAGTATACTCCCTTTCTCTTTGAAGTAATTTTGCTCTATCGTCTCCTTCTTGTGTTTCTACGCCTAACGCTTCAACTCGTTCTCTTATTTTCTGATCTCTTATTTGTTGATATTTTAATTTTAGTTTTTCGATACGCTCTTGTAATCCTGAATAATCCTCTCTCTTTTCTCTTAAAGCTAATTTTTCTAGTTGTTCTAATTCTTTTACCTCTCTTATTCTAAACTTTTCTATTTGCTTTTCTAATTTTAATTCTTGTAAAAATTTCTTTTGTCTCTCCGCCTGCTCTTTTCTTAGTATAGCCTGTTCTTTTCTTAAGAATAATTTTATATCTTTTGCTCTTTCTCTTTCTAATTTTTGTTCTTGTTTTAGCTGAATTTCTTTTTCTTTTAGAAAGGCAGCTTCTTCTGCTTTCTTTTGTTTCTCAATTTCGATTTTTTCTTTTTCTGCCTGTTCTATTTTCTCTAGTTTAATTTGTCTTTTTTCCTCAGCTCTTATTTCTTTAAAACGAATTAATCTAAATTCTATACTTTGAAAAAATTTTTGTATTAATTTATCAATTGCTAATAAATTAAAACTAAATTTGAAAGAAAACTTATTTTTTAAATCTTCCTCAAGTCTGACCGTTCTTGAAATAATACCCTTTTCAGTACTTGTCTTTAACTTATCTTTTTTTATTTTTTTTCTTCGATTTGATCTTTTTGTTATTTTTTTTTTTAATTTTGGTCTTTTTTTTTTTAATTTTGATTTGATTTTTTTTTTTGATTTTTTAACCTTTGTTTTTAAATTTTTTTTTTTAGGTTTTTTTTTCTTTTTTTTCATTTAAGAAATACAGCTTTATCAGCTAATTTTTAATAAATATAGTCTCTAGTATTAGGAACAGATCTAATATCTTTAGTTAGCTGAAGTTGAAATACAACTTGATCTCCCCATTTAAAAGCCATTTCACAACTTGTAAGATAAAATTCCCACATCCTTAAAAATTTTTCATCAAACATTTCTAAAACTTCTTCTTTTTTTGATAAAAATCTTTCTTTCCAGTTTCTTAAAGTGTGGGCATAGTGCATCCTTAAAATCTCTATATCTGTAGCTATCAGTCCAGAATCCTCTATTGGCCTCGCTATTTCGCTCAAACTAGGGGTATATCCGCCAGGAAATATATATTTTGTTATCCAAGGCTGTGGGTCTCTAGGTGGTAGATTTGATCCAATTGTGTGTATCAAAGCTACTCCATCCTTTTTTAACATTTGAGACACTCTATTAAAATAAGTATGATAGAATTTTTTTCCAACATGTTCAAACATTCCAACACTGACTATCCTATCAAATTTTTCATTCAATTGTCTGTAATCTATTAATTTAAACTCAACTTGATTATCTAAATTTAATTCTTTAGCTTTTTCTTGACTATATTTTAATTGATTTTCTGAAAGTGTAATTCCGGTAACTGAAGCTTTTGTTTTTTTTGCAATGTCAATTGCAAGTGTTCCCCAACCAGATCCAATATCTAAAACTTTTTGGTTAGGTTGTATGTGAAGTTTTTTAATTATGTGATCAATTTTATTTTCTTGAGCAGTTTCCAAAGTATCATTCTCATTTTTGAAGTATGCACATGAATATTGTCTTTTTTTATCAAGAAACAAATCATATAAATTTTCTGAAATATCATAATGGTGTGCAACAT
>LUMM01000061.1_pt1 | contig 16219 bp, 19 predicted proteins | sample 729971 | NCBI WGS metagenome assembly LUMM01 (sample SAMN03860263, study PRJNA289734) | marine metagenome | biome: seawater column; feature: ocean; material: water; isolation source: Red Sea water column Station 22 - depth 50m | place: Saudi Arabia: Red Sea | collected 2011-10-15 | depth 50 m | reverse complement strand
CATCCAACTTATCTAATTTCGACTTGACATCCCCTACCGTTAGGTTTTCAAACCTTACTTTTCTAGCCATTTTTAAATTGATTAAATACGATCCCTGTAAAAACAACGATCAATGCAATATTATATATACAAGTTTTTGTTAAAAATAGAAGATGGTTTCCTATCGCCTCCATATCTGAAACCATCAAAGGGATATGCAGCAGTCATAGGTAGCGAAAAACTTACGACTCCTATAGTATAACATAAAAAAAGAGGGTGTCAAGCACCCTCTCGGAAAAAAGTAATATAAGCATCTCGCTTACATTAGGTTGTCAACACGTACACGTCTATAGTATCTGTTAACACCAGCGAAGATACGACCTGCACCAGCAGAGTCTCCTTCAGAGAATGGGTTAGAAACCATACCGTAACGAGTCTTAAACCCGATTTTTGGTTGGAATGTGTTTTCTCCAACTGCTCTTACCATCTGTAGTGGAACGTAAGGGCAATAGAAAAGTCCAGCATCATAAGGTGAAGTACCTTTGTAACCAACAACGTAGTACTGAGCGCCAGAAGCGTTCTGACCACCTGAGAATGGGTCGATGTATACTTTGTACTTACCATTGATTGTACCAGCAAATGTATTACCAGTGTCATCAACGTTAAGGTTAGCATTAAGTGCAGGTGTGTAATCTAATACACCAGCCATTGTTAATGCAGAAGCAACGTCAGAAGAACATAGGATTATGTTACCCTTTCCTCTACGAGTTCTTTGTGCGATTGCGTTAGCATCTCTCTCGATTTGGAAAAGTAAACCTTTGAACTTCTCAACTGACCATCTACCATTGGAGTCAACGTCTAAGTCAAACGCACCTGCGGTTGCAACGTTGTTCTGAGCACCTGCCTCAGCAGACTTATAGATGGTTCTGATGACTTCGCGGTTGATTTCAGCAAGTATCTCTGTTGAGAGAATATTTGCTAATTCAGCCTCAGCATCTAAACCATGAATAGCGCGGAGATCCTGTGCTAGTTCCAAACTGTACTCTGCCTTTAACGCTCTTGAACGTGCCTGAACAGCAACCTTCTCGATGCTGAATGACATTTCGCGGAAAGCGTTACCTGCATCACCAAGTGCTTCTGCCTCAGCAGTGCTCATTGCTTGACCTACGTTGTAGCTCTTGCCATCAGCGTTAAGAGTAAGAAGACCAGGATTAGCTCCTTGTTGCTCGGTAGTACCGAAACCAACAGCAGCGCCACCATCAGTAGCACCAGTGTAGTCTGCACCAAGTGATTGGTTCGCAGCAGTTGATAAACCAGAGAAAGTTGTATCTGGCTCGTTGAATAATGCTTCGTTACCAAGTGAACCGTCGTCATTGACGAACTTAGATCTCATTGCGAAGATAAGTCCTGTAGGACCGTTCATTGGTTGAACACCAGCAAGGTCATAAGCAACCAAGTTTGGCATTGATCTTCTGATCAATGAAATTAAAACTGGGTCGAAACCTGCGGTGGGTGAACCAGTAGAAGTGAGTGCACCACCTTTAAAGTCTGCACCACCTGAAAGAGCACCGCCAAAACCAGAAGTAGGTGCTTCCTGAAGTAAACCTGCTTCTTCTTTAAGTGCTTTCTCTTGGTTCTCTAGAATAGCAGCAGTAACTGCTCTTCTATGTGGGTCTGAGATTTTCTCAACGCCTTCTGCGTCGAGTAGAGGAGCCCACTTCTCCTCTAGATAATTTGCATTGCCTAACATTTTAGTAGAGTTTTGCGTGAGATGTTTGAGTTTTTAATGATATTAAAATCACTTTCCAGAATACTTACCAAGTGCTCTGATATAAGCTGACATTGTATCTGAAGCACCTTTATCCATATTAGGTTCTTCTGCCTGCTCACTAATTTGAGTAGTTGTACCGTTAGAGAAATAAGATTCTTTAATAGTAGTTAACTTCTCTGTAAATTGTTTTTCACTCTCAAACTCAACACCTTCTGCAAGAGAGGCGAGTTTATCTTTTTGAGACTCAGCTAAACCACGGGATAGTTCACTTACGATCTCAGCCTTAGTAGACTCAGATAGTTTTGAGTGAAGTGTGACGTTAGCTTCAATCTGCTCGTTGAGTTTTGTTTCCATTTCATCTAACTTGACGCTCATAGCCTCAAGTACATCATATTTATCTTCAGGTATGGATACATAATGATCTTCAAATAGACCTTTCATTCCAGATAGGAATGATTCAGTCATTTCTGTTTTGAGTCCGTTTTCAACTGCAAGTTGATTAGACTTGAACCACTCATCGGCAACGTACTCAAGGTAGTTGTCGATTCTTTCTGTTAGTTCTGTTTTGAACTCAGTGACTTCTTCAGCAGCTGCTTCTGCATACTGCTTTTCGATAGACTCTGCAAGTTCGTTAACTTTTGCTTTAACAGCAGCTTCAAAAATTGTTGCTGCCTTTCCTTTGAATTCCTCGGAGAGTTCTTCACCATTAAACATTGCATTAATGTCGTCAGTGACGTCGATATTAATATCTCCAGTAGAGTCGATTGTTTCTTCCTCAACTACATCACCTTCAACTTCGGTCTCTTCAACCTTAGTCTTTGCTTTACCGCTTCCAGTGCTGTAAGTTTCAGCGCCACCTTTACCAGGTGCATAGTCTGGAGCTTTGTTCATTGCATCTGCCTTAGCACCTGGTTTACCAGGAGGCTTTGCTGCAACAGCAGATGGTGTCTTCAGCTTTGCTGAATCGTCATCTGGTTTGTAATTTTCGGGGGATGGACCGCCAAGATCTTCGTAAGATGCTTGACCAGGTACATAATCGGGGGTCTTCTGCATTGGTTCTGCAGATTTTGCCCCTTTGGTTACTACGCTTTCTGCCATTTCTTTTAATTGGTTACCAACGGACATTGTTTACTCTCCGACAAAAACAAAATAGTTACAAATTGTTTTAATCTATACTTATTTATAGAGTTTATAGATTTAAGAGAAAATTATTGAACATTGAGAGTTTCTGTTCTTCTAATTCTCGACGGGTTACTGCATTCTCGATCTCGATTCTTGCTTGTTCAGCAGCCGCTTCGCGAATGGAACCGCCTTCCCAAACCCACTCTTTTCCTTCCATTACTCCATTAACAAAGGCATCAGGAGCAGAAGGATCTGCCACTATATCAGCAGCAGTTGCAAGGATGAAGTCGTCACCGACTACACTGCAACTTTCTTGTTTAACTAAAGAACCAATACCACGAGATGAAACACCTAGTTTTACTCCTTCATCTAAAAGAGAAGAAGCGATTTTTCCCATAGGAGTATCAAGGATTCTTGCCTTTCCAACATAGTTTGTACCCTCTTTTACAAGAGAAGTAATCTTATGGGAAACACGATCAAGGTTTACAACAGGACCATCGGGATGTCCCAACTCTCCAAGTGCACGACCTTTTGATACGAAACCTTCGTTATAACGTGATACTTCTTTATCAAGAACATTCATTGGATACATGCGTCCATTGCGATTCTTGATTTCGCCCTGTAGGAAAACACCTTCGATATGCAGTTTTTTCTTGCCGTTAACCTCTTCAGTTACGACTTCTACATTTTCGATTTCTTCTCTAATTAGTTTCATGGTTCTTAGTTTGTAAATCCTACTTTTGCTGCTTTAATTCCACCACTTGTGAAAATAACATCAGTAGATAATTTTTCTAAAAATTCAGTTCTACCTGCTGCCATAGTAAATTGATTTGTGCTTGCTGCACCAACAGTTGCACTAACATTAACTACAACATCAGCACCAGTTTGGTTATAAAGTCTTACACAAGTTGCTTTACTGATACTGCTTGCAGTACCTGCTGTTGTTGGCGTTGCTTGTTCAGTTGCAATTATGTTAACTCGTTGAGTCATTCCTCTTCTTCCTCATCATTGGATACGGTTTCCTCAGTATCTGCTTCGGCACTTGCTTCGACATCTACTTGAGTTTCGGATTCTTCATCGCCAACTTCAGTTTCCACCTCAGCACTTGCTTCACCTTCTTCCTCTTGCTCAGGTTCACCAAATAAAGTATCGGCAACTTGAGGTCTGAAAGCATCAATTTTTTCAGCTGCTTTTGCGAACAAAAGCTCTTTGATCTTGTCGGCAACCTCTGTGTTAGAGGAACCGCCTGTCAACATATCTGTTAATTCAGCAGTAGGTTTCATAGTATGTAAAAATTATAATCCTAATATTTATTTATATTTCCCCACCTTCGGGGTTAATTTCTTCCCCTCCTCCTTCCTGTGGGATAGGATTACCCATCTCATCCACAGGTGCATTTGGATCAGGAAGAACTCCAGTTTCTATTTCTTGATCAATCTGTTTGTCGATCTCTCTAATCTCTTCATCAGTCTGACGAAGAACATGGCGTCTTACATATTCAACAGAATAGTACTTACCCAAATATGGTTCTACTTGAGATGCCAATGTTACTCTAGAAGTAATCATCTCATTCTCTTTTAGTTCAGAGAAATGATTATCCTTTAAGTAATCAAATTGGATATGCTCAGCTAGAACTTCCCAATCTTCTGGAGTAACAACGTTCTTAAGAATTAGTTGTGTCTTTAAAAGATCAAGGAATACATTACTAAATCTCTTTCTTAAACGACCAACAAATTTGTTGAATTTTAATTCATCTCTTTGAATTTCAGCAGTTCTACCAAGATTAAATCCATCACCACTTCCTGCAATTCTAGACTCAGGAACGTTAAGTGCACGATATAATTTCTTCTGGAAATATTCAATGTCAGCAAGTTCTCCAAGATTCTGTCCACCAGGAAGTGTAGAGATTTCAGTTCCTCTACCACCTTCTCTTCTAGGTAACCAGAAATCTTCAAGCATACTCATGTGCTTGCGGTCATCACGAATCTCACCAGTGTTTGCATCGTAAACTAATTTGTTACGATAACGATTCATGACATCTCTGAGGTATTGCTCAGATTTTACTTTTGGAAGATTACCAACATCAATGTAGAATATTCTTCTTTCTGGTGCTCTTGATAATCTGTAGATAACAAGTGCATCTTCAATCATACGAAGTTGATTGAGACCCTTGATTGCCTTATGGAGATATGATAATGTTAGATGTTTATTTCTATCTACTAATCCTGATGTAATATAGGTTACAGCATCGGGTGCAATTTTGATTGTTTTTTGTGCGTTTGAATGTATTGATTTCTTATCAGGACTAAACGCAAAAAATTCATCGATCTCAGGATCTTTTAAACTTATTGTATTATTTCTACCAGGTACATAATTTTGTGCAATTTGTAAATCAGTGCCCTTTTCTTTTTTAAGAACCCTCATATACTTCACTTTCATGGCATCCATGTGCCTGACTTCTTTAATTCCTTCTGAAGGTTTATCTAAATCAATTACCTTATGATAATAAACTCTTCCGTCAACATACCAATTACGGAATATCTCATGACATTTCTTATCAAATTGTAAAAGATCTTTAATATATTTGAACTCTTCTCTAATAATTTTCTTTAATGGTTCACTAGCATTGAGGTTAGATAACTCAATCTCAACTGGTGAATCATTTAAATCTGATACTATTGCTTCGTTTACAACATCTTCAATCGCATTATCCACTTCGGGATGTAATGCCATCTCACGATATCTACGCATTAAGTCGTGTTCGCTTTTAAAAACACCTTCGATATCTACGTACTGACCGTAAAAACCGCTGCTCAAATAATAGTCAACCCCGTCCTCATTGTTCTGAGGTACGGGGGAGACTACACCCTTTGGCTTTTTATCGCCATCATCAATTGAAAATCCAAACAGTTTCGCCATTGTATAGTTAAACTTTTTTTACTGTTTAACTATTTATCACTCTACAGATCCGCCATTTCCACCTGCTTCCCACCACTGAACTTGTAGTTCAACAGTAAACTCTTCGATAGTGTCGGTTGTTTCGTAAGAAACTTCGATCGGTGCGACCTGAGTTGGGAAGATATTATAGAAGTGATACGTTCTTAGAATAGGTAACTTGTCACCACTTGGTTGCTCACCATTAGGTGAAACATCTGCTCTGCCAAGTTGATGAATCCAAGCATCTACTTGGTAATCTTCAGGACTTGTTCTACCTGAAGCATCAGATACCTTATTAATAAAGTTCATCCATCTTTCAAAAGAAGAACGAATTGCGAAATCAGTATCGTTGATAACTGTGACTGTCCATGCATCAAATGTTCTGTCACCAGCAACTTTCAGAGTTCTTCCTCTGAAAGGTACTTCGATTGGTGTGACATTAGATGCAGGAAGTTGTGCTGCTTTGATAAGGAAACGAGACTTAAGTTCGATATCCGTAACATCAGCTCCTACAACTCCTTCAGGGAAGTTCATAACAACCTCGAATAGGTTGCTTCTTGCACCGCCCCCAATTAGTCTTTGTTTGAAATCATCGATTGTCCTAGTTTTGGTAGCAATCGAATTTTGTTGCCCTCTGTGTGCCATTGTTGTTTACCTAGGATTAAAATTAAACTCTACCAACGACTTCTTCAAACGAGATGCCAGTTCTAGTAGCAACGAATGTAAGACCGATGAAGTTGATGGAACGTGCAGGCTTAATGAATATGTCTGCGATAAATTCGTTACGATCAATAACGTCAGGAGTGTTATTGGTTTCGTCACAGACAACTAAGAAGTCACTAATACCTCTCTTTGCCTGAACATCACGTAAGAATGGTTCAATGATATTTACAAAGTTTGTTCTTGTAATATCATCGTTGAACTCGAATAACTGATCTCTTGCTGCAGCAGATATCGCCTTCTCTAGGAAGATGAACAAACGACGGACGTTGATTCTGTCGAATGCAGATGCTTTTGCAAGACCAGTCTTATCACCAAATAGAATGATACCGCCACCTGGATTAAAGGTGATTGGGTTAATTCTATTGGAATAGAGTTCGTCTCTTGCTCTCTTACCAGGATTGAACGCAAGTTTAACAGCATTCAGGATAGCACCTCTGGAAGTACCAGCAGGTGAGTACCATGGGAAGTTATTGATATCAGTTCTAGCACAAAGACCAGCGATATCAGCGTTCATTGGAACCCATCTAAACTCTTTGTTGAAACGGTCAAAGGTGTACTTGTAACCAGAATCAAACACAGCGAATGATGAGGATGTAACAGGAGCAAAGTATCCTGTGATCTTATCTAAGATCTCGGATGTTGGGTTGAGGGCATCGTCTGTAAGGAATGCACCTCTATAAGGAGAAATGAATGCAACTGCATCTTTTCTCAATTCTGCAACTTCAATTAGTTTGTTTGCAATTGCAGCAGCACCTTCTTTGCTGTAGTTTGCAGAACCCATGATGAGGAAGTTAATTTCAATCTCCTCAGGATTCTCAAACAATTCGTAACCAGCATATATGTTGCCAACTGAAGCAGCATATTCACCAGTTAAACCAGAAGCAGCGTAGTTAACGCCCTTAGACATTACAACTTTCCAAGCACCTCTACCACCAAAACTGATGTCTTGTGCATCTTGGTTCCATCCAATGTCACTGTCTTGTTCAAACTTATCTTTCTGGAAACTAGAAGTAGTAACACCAACAGGTTCGTTACCACCGAAGATGTAATCTGAATCTTCTACAAGATACTTTCTATACCATGAAGGTGTTGCAACAGAAGAAGTTGCATCCTTTGCTTTAGAAAGATTAAAGTGCTTCTCTAATATTTGACCAGGAACTCCTGTGATTGTACCTTTGTCGTCAATGACAAGGATATGCATTTCGTCATGTCTGGAGTTTCTCTCAGAACAATACTGAGAAGTACCAGGACGATCTGCTACAGCGTTCCACTTAAAGTTATTATTATCGATACCTACGTATTGGTTATCAAACCAATCGTTCTCGCCAGAGTAAGAAGTAGTACCATAAGCAACATCCGAATTAGTTAACGTAGTAACACCGATTGTTACACCGTCAACAGTATGGAAAGCAAGTGAACCAGAGTCTGCAAATCTGTAAATACCAGTTGGTGTGTAATCTACTTCGGTTTCAGTACCCGCTGTAGAAACATGAGAGTGGAACTTAACATCGATAGTACCGTTTTTAGCACTACTGATACCAGTAATAATACCTTTAAAGTATCCATCTAATAGTGTTGTAGCACCTGCACCAGCAAGAACAGTGTTAGCAGGAACTGCTTGTGTTACACCGTAACCTACTTGTAGTGAATGTGTTACTCTTACACTTTGTGTAGTACCAACACCAACAACAGATGCAAACTGTGTTGTATTAATACCAGTCATTTGTTGGTCTGCTTGACCGTCAATAACGCAGATTGTTACATTATTTGCCCATGTACCTGGTGTTTGTGCAACGAAAGAAACGCCACTGATACCGTTTTCTAGATATCCAGTGGATTCAAAATCCAGATCATTTTTAATTTTTATAGCAGTCCCCGTGAAGGCAATACCTGGTGTATCGTCAGCACATGCATTTTTCAGTGCAGTGCCATCAGCTCTGACAACACGTAATGCACCTCCATATGCAAGGTATGAAGAAGCCGAAATCCAATGTTCATAATGTCTATCTGCACTGTATGCAGTTCCGAAAACGTTAAGCAAATCTTGCTCACTTTCGATCAATGTTGGTTGGCCTACAGGACCCTTTGCAAATGGCGAACATAGCGCTCCGATACTATCAGAAGTTGCATCCACTCTACCAGTGGTTAAGTCAACTTCTCTAACCAGAATACCTGGAGATGCTAAGTTTAAATAGCCCATTTGTTACTCCTTGGCGTACTCAGAAATAGTCTAAAAATATTTATTGTTTTGAACCTTTACACAGGGGAAACTTAGCGTGAACTTACTACCAGTCAGGATATTGCCACCTTTCAATACTTTCAAATTTTTTACTTTTCACCCTTTTGATAGTGCACTTTTTACATTCATATGAGTATGATGATGCTACTGGTCCTCTATCTTTTCTGGTACGATAAAACCCATCAACTAAATTCTTTGTCTCTCTACAAGTCCTACACTCCCTATCAGAAAGTAACAAATGACCTAATGACAGGTTCTCATCTAAATCAATTTCCATTAAGATTGGTAGTCCCACATATAAGATCTGTCACCATATTCGTCAACCTTATTCCATCGGTCTCCCTCTGTATCTACAAATGTATCCTGATCTAAACCGTCATCTATGAAACCAAATGGTGCCATGTCTTGTTCAATTTGATTTTTCTGTTCTTCATATAACCTCTTACGAACGTCTTGATCTGTAAGTTCTTTAAAATAATCTTGAGCAACTAACCATGCATATATTACAAGACACATAGCAAGGTCATCATTACATCCTTCTTCTGCCTCAAATGAATTACTTTTAGATATGAATGTAGTAAGTTCTGAGATAATATCATAATCATTAATGATAACTTTATCACCCTCAATCATTGTCTTAAGGTTCAATGATCCAACCTTCTTTACTGTCTTGGACATCTTGACACCTAATTGTGTCTTCTTACCAGAGAATCCTTGACCAACTATTTGACCTGCACGTCCTCTCATAGAACACATAAGAAGGTTAGAGTATTCAAGATCATAGTTTAGAATAGATGCAACTTGATCTCCAATATCATTTACCTCACATAATATGAATGCATTATTATAATTTCTTGCTACTTCCCAAATAATATTCGGGAACAACATAGGTTTGATTTCATTATTTCTATACTTTGCCACAAGACGATGTGGAAACTCAGTGATATCAACTACAACAAATGCAGAGTAGTCAAAACCAACCCCTCTTGCAACGTCAACCGTAATCATGTAATCATGTTTGTCTATAGGTTGTTCGTATACGTCCAAACCAGCATTTCGTGTGGTTGGATTTTGATAGACCATCGCTTTCAGTTTTGATGGTGCAATTAAAGTATCAACAGATCCTAAGAACTCACATTCAAACTCAACTCTGAACTGTGCTTCAGAAGTGTTCTTGATTGTTTGTGCTCTCCACTTATCATCTCTACCTGGTACTTCTGACCAATGAACTTCTGTAGGTACATATTCATTTTCTCCTCTCTCGGCATCATGCCAATATCTGTAAAAATGATTCATCCCGTGAGGGGTAGAAACCATTATGACTTTTGTGTTTTTACCAGAAGATATAGTAGGGTAAACAGAGGCAAAGAATTGATCAGCAATGTGATTCGGGATGAACGCGAATTCGTCAAGAAAGATGATATTATAGGAGCCGCCACGGACAGCAGATGCAGACGTGCTGGCGGCGATAATTTTAGATCCATTTTCTAATTCCATTGAACCCTTATTATACACCAAGATTCCTTGCTGCATCCATTTGGGCAGTTTTTCGTATGCAAATTGTAATCTGTTTAAAAGATCTCTAGCAGTTGATGCTTTGTTTGCTAGAATAGCAATATTGACATTAGCATTAAAAATAGCATAGTGTAAGAGATACGATACACAGGTTGTAGACTTACCTGTCTGTCGTGGCATCTTACAGATATTAAATCTGTTCTCATGAAATCTTCTTACTAACTTCTCTTGGAAAGGATATAATTTAAAAGGAACTTCTCCTTCATCAAGAGAAACGATCTTTACATGATTTCTGGCAAAATATACAGGATCATCTTTACATTTGAGGAACTCAATAACTTGATCCTCTGTAAATTGAATTTGAGTATTTGCTCTTTTTAGATTCGGATTGCCAAGATATACATTATCACTCATAATTTAATGTGGATCGTAATACCTTATAAGTGCTCCTGTAGCGACGATGAGCACAACAACAATAATAACAACAGCTGGCATTTTTATTTTTTAACTATAATGATATGTAGGTTTGTTAGTCTTACCTAGTTTTCCACTTCTTACTTTTGTACCAGAAGTTTCACCATAACCTTTAGGATGCTTACCAGGTGTTGTCTTACCTAGACTTCCAGAGGGTTTTGGTTTCTTAGATTCAGTGTCATGTAATCTTGCAGGTTTGTTTTTATCCTTTGTAATTACAGTCTCTTGACCATGTTTTCTACCAAGACGACGCATTACCTTACCAAAACGTCTCTTAGACATTCCTTTACCAGGACTTGTTTGGTATGAAACCTCACGTCCTGTTCCTTCACCTGATGAATACTTATATTCACCAACTCCTTTTTTGTACCCAATCCCTTTCTTTTTTAAATCTTTTTCAAGAGACTTTCTACTTTCTCTATTTTTCTTTTCATCAGTTCCACGATCAGCAGCAATGTTACCAGTCTGCTGTGTCTTTGCCTTTGTCATCATACGGGTAGTGGGGTTACCCTCTAACATAAACTGTTTAAAACTTTTCATCTTAACAATTCCATGCTCTGAGTGACTTAGACAATCTATCATCACCTGTATTATTAGATGGTTTCTGTCTCTTTCTCATTCCTTTCATTCTAGCGCAGAATGATGCCCTGCGGGGGTTTCCAACTTTCTTGCTAGGTGCTTTAAGGTCAGATCCAGGATTTTCGCGTTCGTAACTTCTTCTGCCTTTTTCGTTAAGTCCGCCTGACTTACTCTGTCCTGACTTTTTTGTCCATGCTGCTCCTTCTTCGAGTCCATGTTCTTCGTTTGCCTTTACACAGCGGTTGTACGTTTTGCCGAATAGTTTTTGGGTTCCCGTTTTTTTATATCCCTTCCAACACTTCTTTCCTTCATTCATGAAATCTTGGAAAGACATTTTACCTTCAAATTCTTCTTTTTTACTTTTGTTTCCCCAATTATTAGCACCAACTTTACGGCATTTGACAAGTGCACCGCTTGCATAAGCACTTGGCCAAACTGAATAGCGAGATTTTACTTTTTTATAGCAGGCATCTTTTTTGCCTTCTTTCATTGTTGCAACATTCTTCGCCTTCCCCTTTTTATCTGGGTTTGGGTCTTGACGATTCTTACGACGAAATGCTGACTCCTCTTCATCTTTAGAGAGAGCACGTTTCATTTTTGAAGATCCACATTTTGGTTTAGTTGTTTGACCTGGTTGTTTAGCACAGGGCTTTCCTGAGTATTTACCGCCCAGTTGAACCCAACCAGGGGTACCATCAGAAGAGCGACTCTTGCTAAACCAGTCGCGCAAAGAACTATCACCACTTTTGTTTTCATCTAATCTCCAATTCATCGTAAATGAAGGAACAATTACTTATTATTTAGTATTCCTTGTTTTAGTAACTTTTGCAATTCTGAAGTTGACCCAACAAAAACTGCATTATTAGTCACATTACCACCTACTGGTTTTCCACTATCTTCCTCAAGATCTTTTAGTTTCTTTTGTAAATCTAAAAGTTTATCTGTATTGTCACCAACACTTTTTAAAATTTGTCCAGCAACTTCATATGCTCTAGGACTGTCACTTTCTGCTGCTAGTTCCATGATTCCATTGAGTGCTTCTTGTCCCTTTTCAATTAAGGAATACAAGTTACCTCTAGTATATTCATAATCTTTAGTTACATCATCTGTCTCTTGTTTAGGAATTGGCACAGCATCCTTCTTAATCTCAGTAATACTAGACTCGATTGACGTGTCTAGTGCTTCATTAATTTGGTCGAATTTGTTGTCTTTCATCATCCGTCAACATCCTTTCCTTCACTTGGACTATATTTAGTTGGAGTCAAATATATTGATGTAGTTTCATTGAATCCAAAATCATCACCTTCTACAATTAACGGATCATCGGCAGCAGTAATCGCTCCGTCGTCGTTGTAATCTTTCTTTGCTTTTGGTGTAGTTGTATATCTGACACTCTTTCTTGCGGTTCTTGTATTTGTATCTTGGTAGATATCGACCATAACCTTCTTGATGATTCCATCTGGAGAATCTGCGATTGCACCGAAGAGTTGAGTTTTTGCAGAAAAAGATAATGTGTAAATGAGTGCTCTACGAGTCGTAAAGTCTCCCTCATATTCGTCAGAAAAACTAATATTGTTTAGTGTAATAGGAACATCTCTTTTCTCTCCAATAGAACTTACTAGGTCTATTGTAACATTAAAACTTGGTTGGAAATATGGTAATATCTGTTCAATAATTTGTAAAGCATCATCATTTAATTTTGTAAAAATATTTAATTCAAAATTAAGATTATAAGGAACAGGCATGAATACCTTTTTCAAAGAACCACTAGGTTTTATAGTGGTTTTGAATGTTTGAGTAATTCCTGTTTTTCTTGTTGCATCATACTCAATACCAGTCATTTCAAATGACATTCTTGGTAAAGTAATTGCAATGTCTCTCTCATTTGTTTTACCTTGCTCAATTCTTGCCAAGAATTTTTGTGCAGGACCATATGCTAGGGGTACTTTAATCGCACTAATATCCTTACCAGCAGCATCTTGATGGCGTAGTTGAATATTATTAAATAAGGTTCCGAAACCAATAATTGTTTTTCTTAGGATTTCGTGATAGTAATACTGTCCTAACATTAGAATTCACCAAATGGGTTTTTCTCAGAAAAATCTAAGATTAAATCTGCCTCTGTTTCAAAGACATCTCCTTCATTGAAGGCATCATAAGTATCTTCAAAATTATACGTCCTCACAGTATATGTAGCAGATGATGTAGAACCAACAACTGTTTCTCCGTCATAGAAGGTTCCAGTAACAATACCAACCTTAAGAACACCCTTAGTTGCATCCCATTCCCTAACTCTTGCTGTTGTACTGCTTGATTGCCCAGTAATTAGTTCATTGTACACATAAGTGCCAGTTCCGTTCTGAGGGGCACCAGAGAAGGTTACAGAAGGTGCCTCTGTATATCCAGCACCTGCATTAGTAATGTATACATTAGTAACCTGACCTCTAGAATTAAGAGTTGCAAATGCAGTTGCATCAATTCCACCAGCTGGTGCAGTTCCGATAGCAACAGTTGGTGCAGCAGCATATTGAGTTCCTGCTGTTCCAACAGTAATTTCTCCAACACCGAAGGAAGTTCCAGATCCAACTACAAAAGTACAGGTTGCAATAGCACCAGATCCTCCACCACCTGTAATGTAAATGGTTGGTTTTTCACTATATCCATAACCTGCATTTGTCAATCTAATTGCTTCTACTGCCTGTAATTGTCCCATAGCAGTTGTGATTGCAACAGCAGTAGCAGTCGTAAATCCAACTGGAGGAGAAGTGAATGTTACTAGAGGAGTGCTTGTATATCCATATCCATCATTCTGTAAGAATACTTGACCAACATAACCAGTAGTTGTACTTGCAGTTCCTAAAGCAGTGGTTCCATTTCCTACAATGTTTAATGTAGTAATAAATCCTTCATCAAGAACTGTCTTATCAATACTATCAATACCAGTATCAAGTACCTCATCCTCGTACTCAAATAATTCACATCTAAGTTCAAAAACGTAGTTTTTACGAAGCATGAAGAAAGGTTTTTCTACTTCTACATACTTGATCTCAAATAACTTTTTCCCAAGTGGGAAGTATACTAAATCACCCTCTCTAGGGGTATCAAAGAATTCAACTTCATCATCATCCATCTGATCCATAAATGGACGGATAAAATCTGTAAATCTCTCTTTAGAAATGATCAAAGATACTTCATCTTTTAGAGTGATTCCAAATTTTGTCATTATATCTCCATTACCTTGGAACCCATCATAGTTTTGCAAATAGGCTTCAATAGTAAAATTATCATCAAACTTTGATGATTGCACTTCTTCTATAATTGATTTTTTATTTACAAACTTCCTTGGAATGTATGTTACATCGATACCATACATCCTCAACTGTTCGTTGATCAAATCTTGTACGAGGTTCTGTTCTCCAGTGGAACCTTGTATAAAAAAAGGATTAAGTGCCATTATCCAATAAGATCAAAAGGTGGAAGTTCGTATTCGCTAATCATTGCCTGTCTCAATTCGGCAAGTTCTCTTTCAGCATCGTCATATATTGGTCTACCATTTAATTCAATACCACCAGGAAGTTTTACACCTTGGAACTTAATTAAGTTTTGACCCCATTGTCTTTTAATCAATGCGGTGGTATATCGTTTTAAGAAAGAATTATTCCAAACTAACTGATTAGTTGATGGATCAATCGCTCTGTAACAATCAATAATAATATAATCATCCACAGTTGCGTTATTCCACTCAATGTCGATATAAAGTTTTCCTTGAGTTTTATTGAATCTTATTTGCTTATCAGTTGTAAGTAATCTATCAATAGTCTCTAAATGACTCTTTACCATAGAGTAACTTAATAACTCACTAGCACCTAACCAATAAATGTCATTTAAGAATAATTGATATTTAACACTAAACATTCCACTAGAAATGCTACTACTATCAAATCTGAATACTTTATTTACTCCAATGATATCATCTGGAAGTTTTAAGAAATTGCTATTTTCCTCAAAGTTAAAAGCAACACTACTTCCAGTAATAGTAGCACTATCTGTTGTTGTAGTAATACCTGCACCTTGATTTCCAACTCTTGCCTTTCCTCTATCAATATCATCTTGTGTAATCTTATATTTTAAGTATTGGCTCTCTGTCCCATCAAAATGTCTCTCTTGCCAAAACTGCAAAGCATCATCGACTAGATCATCAAGTTGGTCATCATCAACATTGATTTCTAGTACAGGAGCACCTAATTGCCTTAGGCAATAGTCTTTAAATCCTTCTCTGGTAGATGGTTTTGCCATATTTACCCGCTTACAGTAATGTCAACATTTTCATTGTCGTTATTATTTAGAACGGTTACCTTCTGGGCAGTAGAGGTTTTAATTAACTTAGTATCTACCTCTGCAGATTTAGGAACAGTTATTTTTTGAGTATAAGTCATGTGGTTACTCCTGCTCTTACCATTGCAGAACCTTCTATAATATGGACTTTATCTCCACCAGATTCTGTAACCAAAACATCATATCTGTAACGACCTTCTTTTAATTTGTTAGTATCTGTTGCGGTCATTGTCAATTTTAATTCACCACCTGCAAGATCAGTAGAAGTCATTGCAAACCCTACTCCAGAACTAGCACCAGGATGTTTTTTCAAAATAGCACTCATTCCAGCACCAACTAAACTGTAAGAAGTCTCATCTGGATTTCTTAAGTTATAGGTTTCATTGAAAGTTGAACCAGTATTAATAACAATATTTTTATTGTAAACTGCTGCCATCAGAAAAAATATATACCGTTTAGTTATTTAGTCCTTTTATTAAATCTCTAATCAAACCTTTCAGTTCTTTAAGATCTCCCTTGATTTCTTCAACTTCAAGATCCATTTT